>Ga0209279_10000659_pt1 | contig 21014 bp, 17 predicted proteins | sample CoawatmetaG00DNA_3_FD_187508 | JGI IMG/M metagenome (GOLD analysis project Ga0209279, IMG submission 187508) | Marine microbial communities from the West Antarctic Peninsula - Coastal water metaG006-DNA (SPAdes) (version 2) | ecosystem: Environmental > Aquatic > Marine > Coastal ... | reverse complement strand
CATATACAATCCAATCATTTGTGGCGTTTGTCTGCCTAATAAACATCATACCCACATCGCCACCTAGACTATGAGCTATTGTCCGATTTGCGCCATTACCCGTATAGGTCACTACGTCAAAGAACTTTTCCTTCTTGCGGAATGTCCATGCGACTGTATCTTCGTCAGCAACACTAACGAATGATGATGTGCCTGTTGTAAACCCATTACTATTAAAACTCTGAACGATAACTTGCGTGTACCCTGCATAATTTTCGTGAGGATGTAAGACCTTATTCCCTCCTCGCTCCGTATCTACAATAACGGGATACCGATCGGTGTCCCTTTGTTTGATCCAAACCATACCCCCTTCACCAGCAAGATCAATGCCGTTGACGATTGGTACATTAGAATTACTTGTTGCAGGGGTATACAAAAATGTACTAAATACATCTGCCACATCAGTCGGGCCATCACCACTGGATTGACCAGCAATCCCCATGCCTACTTTTCTTTCAATAGTCATACTCTACCCCATAGCCAATACAGCAGTTCCGTACCAAATGGTTCCACCATCACAGGTTGTGAAGAATAGAAGGTCTACTCCACTGGCTGTGAGTGCTGGTGCAGTAGCAGCAGGCCAATCGACTGATGTAGGCCACGTGAGCGTAGCACTACCACCATTCGTGACGATCATGGTAAATGAGCCAGCAGTGCCAGAAGCAGGAGGATTAGTGAATGTTACTGTCTGTCCACCTGAAAGGGTGTAGGTGAATACGTTACCCAACTCAAGGTCTACAGCATGAGCCGACATAGCAACTTTAGTCTCACCATAATCTTTCAAAACTGTACGCTGTAGTATCTGGTCAGAGTGATTGATTAACCCTGTGACTGTACCGCCAGCCTTTGGTAATGCATTAGTAGCTAGTACTCCGTCTGCCGCCACATCCCTTCCATCAAAGGTTGAGTTAGTCGTTATCGGGCCTGTAAGTGCGCCTCCTGCCTTTGGTAAAGCAGCGTTAGCGGTTGCAGTAGTAGACGTAAGGATTCCGTCGCGGGTAGCAATATCCACCCCATCGAAAGTGGAGTTAGTCGTTATCGGGCCTGTCATGGCCCCCCCAGCTTTAGGTAATGCGTTAGTTGCTAGTACACCATCAGCTGCTACATCTCTTCCATCTATAGTAGAGTTAGTTGTTACGGCTCCTGTAAAAGCACCACCTGCTTTAGGCATGGCATTAGTCGCCAATACACCATCAGCGGCTACATCACGACCGTCTATAGTAGAGTTAGTCGTTAATGCTCCTGTGAGTGCCCCACCTGTGGAGGCTAGGAATCCTACTGAGCCTAGTGTGTAGTAAGCCAGCGAAGTCCAAGCGGTTGTGCCATCTCCGGCTTTTAATTTTAGTGTGTCTGTCTCTAGGGCCAATTCGCCTTGAGCTAATGTAGGATTTGCGCTTGTCCAATCTGAAGCGGTGTCCCTACGAATTTGAATAATGCTAGCCATTATGCTGTTCCTCCGTCTACTAATTGAGTTGCTAAATAAGTAGAGTTAGAGACTCCCCCATCTATTTCAAATCTAATTAAATTATCTGTTTGAGTTTTTGTGTAATGGTTCGCTAAAGTAAACGTACCGTAAGCAACAACATCCACAATATCACCGACCAACGCACCGACAGCTAAGACAACCGCTGACCCTGAAGTGCCAGTAAAATCTATTGCGATCTGCAGTTTTATACCGTTTAAATACACGTCTACAAAACCCGATGTGTAAGTTACTGCAAACGATGTTTGTCCTGCGGTTGCAGTAAACACTGTGCGTTCAGCGGTGCCGTTGGCTCCTTGTGTTGCCCAAGTTGCAGCACTTCCATCAGTCGTTAAGAACTTACCTGTATTGCCCGATTGGCTTGGCAGCGCTTCTACCACAGCCCAACTCTCGTTGCTTCCGTCGGTCTTTAAAAACTTGTTAGCGTTAGAGGCCTGAGTAGGTAAGCTGTAAACAGTGTTAGTGTCAGTAAACAAAGCCCCAGCAGGAACATTTGTAAGAACCTGGGTCTTGTCTGCTTTTGCTTCTAAACCTGCCGCAGTAATACGCAGTGACACATCAGTGCCAATTGCCCATGCTGCTGCTGTTGTGTTTTCTTGAGCGCGAACGACAGTTAAAGTAGTTCCTGCAATCGCTGTACAAGTCACAATCTCAAATACAGTATTTGTCACATCAGACAGTGTGATGCGCAGCTCGTCACTACCAGTAAGGGTAGGGAACTCGGATGCATCAGCTACAACTAGAGCGGTTGCACTGTTACTAAAAGACGTAGCAACTGTAGTTGCCGCATTGTTAGAATACTTAATTGACATGTCGATTCCCTATTTACAGAATAGTAATGTCCCAGGTGATCGTAATTACGTCTGACGCACCCTTGTTGACTACTGCAAATACTGTGCGCGCCAACATAGTTCCACCGGCATTTGCAGTAAATAAACCAGCTTCTGTTAATGCGCCTGTGCCATCACCCGCTGCCCATGTAGCAGCAAACGTAACTTTCGTACCGTCCAATGTGCCACCACTTACAGTTAATGCATTACGGTCAAGTTCAGTCACTAATGCAGTATTGGCCGCTGCCGCTGCTGTAGCCCCTGTTCCTACACCCATGTAGGTAACTGCGCTGCCGCCACCTTGTAAACGCGAAGCAATTAATGCCTTACCTGCGTCAACAACAAGGTTGTTAATTTCTTGAACTACAACGCCATTCTTCGAGATAGAAAGCGCCCCTTTTACTTTTATTGAATCATGTAGCATAGTGTTGCTCCTAGCCTAAAGTGGTCTGGTTTAATTGAGAGAAGTTTAAAATTGCGGAACCGCCGCGACGGTGAATAATTGTTGCGACGTCAGTTACGCTCAGACTGTCGTTATAATAATTTGGGGTGTTCATGCCGATTTGTTCGCCAACGCTCACAGTGTCAGACAACGTTCTAAAATAAAAAGCCTGTACTGAAAGAGTGTCGCTGTTGGAGACAGTGTCGCTTTTCCCGGTTTGCACGGACCAACCAAGATCTTCTGACAAACTTATACTGTCTGATTTGTTCTGAGCTAAAAGAAACGTGGTAATTTCTTGGTGAGAAACATTGTCGTTGAGAATTTGCGCGACTGTTTTGGTAAGTGTCTCAGAAACGCTAAACGTATCTGCTACTGGCCTGCTTAGGTCTATTGAAGAAGCATCGTTTGCACTAATGCTATCAGCTACCCCCCGATTCATAGCGAGCGATACAGTTTCTATGGCATTAAAAATATCCGCCAGCACTCTGTTTTTCGGGGAGGCATCAGTGAAAATGCCTGCTGCTTCCATTCGTTTATATATACGTTCAGCAAGCTCAGCTTTTGCTACATTTTGTTGTAAATGAATAGCCATTAGTAGTCGCCACGTACCTTAAATTTCAACTGATCAAAAACTGTTTGTATGCCGCCGGAACTATTAGTAACTTCAACTTCCCCTGTAAAAGTTCCCGCTGTATCAAGCGCACCAACAGGCCATTGCATAAAGACTTTGCCATCTGTTGAAGGGGAATGTTGGGACATAGACACTGTCGCTTTGACAGTGTTAGAGCCTAGTGCTTTAAACTTGAGGACAACTGTAGAACCAGTTAAATCGATTGGAGCCCACGTCAATGAATTATCAAGATCCAGGGTATAACCTGCAGCGGCTGTATTAGAATCGCGGAGTGTTAGATTTAGTTCAGGCAACGTATCGCCTTTAACTAAGTTTATAGTTTCGTAAAACGCCATTTTTACCTCATGTAAGGGTTATTCTCAGCATTGACATGCCGTAACAGTATATCATTATTATATAAGCTGTGCTTATAACTGAGAGTAAACGGGAGTTAGCCGTTTTGCTAAGTTATAAGTGTCTCGGGTAAAGTAAGTTTCAATAGTTCCAGCCGTCGGGCCAAGCAAAGAAACAGTTGCACTACGTCCATAATCTCCAGCGTCAAACATAGCTTTTATAATAGATAATGGGCCTAATATTCCAGAACGATCCATTAAGTCGAACAAGTAAGCTAGAATTCCTTCGTCTTCGTTACCCACATTTTTGCCCAGCGCGCCTTTAATTAATTCACGAACCTGGAGAGCAAGTGCTGCTAGTGGCATAAGTGCGCCAAACAACAAACCAGCCGACATCATAGCGCCCACCTTATCGCCCTCTTTCCAACGTGCCTTTGCTTCTCGAACAACGCCGCCGACAACAACCTGCCCAAACGAGTAGAAGAAACTTTTTAACTGCCAGATCAACATGTAGTGTGGGTCACTTGCCCAAACAGGTCGGTGCGCTGGGTTAGGTCGAATAATAGCCTCATCAACAAAACTTAAAATAGCATCTTGCACAGCAAGACCTTCAGGTGTTGTTAGGTTAACTGAGTCATTTTCAACATCAAAACCTTTAGCGACCATTTCTGGCGTTAGGCCAAGTTCGTCAAGATAGCGCAAGCTACGTTTATCACCTGCAGCCGCTTTTGCGCCATGAGTTCTAATAAAGTCTCTAGCCATGTTCGCTGAAATAACTCGCGTCATACGGGTCCAACTTTCGAGGCCAATTGCTGTAAAGTATTTGTCCGACCACCTACGTGCACCTGCGTCCATAAAGTCAGAACTGTAAGATGCAATCAACGCGTCTTGCACTGCTGCGCGTCCCGCTGCACCAATACGCTCAGCAAATGCAATTTGCTCTTCCCGTGACTGCTTACTTATATAACCACGCCACGCTTTCATCGCGCTCTTGAACCCATCCATATCCTTTGCTCGGATAATTGGATTACCCGCATCAGTAAGTGATGCCACTGTGGCAAAAAGTAATGTTGTGGCAAACTGTAATGCTGCAATGTATGACTGGAATTTATTCCATTTTGGATTTATGTCTGCACCCAACTGCCCCATGTAACTCATTACTATTTTTCTAGCTTGGGTTTTTTGCTGCGGGTTCATTTGCTCTATTAACGCCGCTGCTCTCGCTTCTACTACACTGTATTCGGCGTGTTTAGTTGCTTGCTTTAAATACGACTGCACTGCAATAGCCGGGGTCTTATAAAACCCCAGTTCCTGCATCGCTTTTTTATCCATGTTTTTTAATGTGCGTTGTAGCTTTGCATCGAACTTAGCACCTGCTAATTCAGAATCTGGTATAGGCATTTGATCTACAAACGCACCTTCGTTCTGCATTATTTTTGAAAACACTTTTTTTGCTTCGCCTTTTGTTAGACCTGCCTTTTCTAGTTCATCGAGCATTGCCTGTGGGTTTTCGGCCATCGCAACCGTGTTGTAGACAACTGGAAAATAGTTTTGGATAAAGCCAATTTTAGGTATTCTTTTTTGAAGATAATCCTTATGGAAACGCTCGAAAAAACTTGCTAGTTCTTGGCGCATTTTAGGGTCGACTGATTCTTGTATGGGAACACCAGCTTGCATTTCTTCAAGGACTTTCGCTGAAAGAGCTTCATCCTCTCCAATTATTTCACCGTACTGAGCGTTCCATTTATCCATCGCGTGATTCTGCTTATTTAGCATATCACCATCCTGCCCTGCTTCTTGGCTACGTTTGTAAAAGAGGTTGGCAAACGCAGGGCCGTTTTTACCTAACCTAGTACGTGCGTACTGGTCGGCAGACAATGTTACCTTTAACATCTGGGAGACAATATCGCTTCCCCACATTTGGCTAAATAGTTCAGTAAGTTTGGCCACCGCTTTTGAATCAATTAGATTAGCAATAGCCAACGCGATAGGGTCTTTAGAAAACTCTTTGTAGTCTGGAACCTTAGTTTTATTTTCCGCAACAGCTTGTTTTCGGTTGCGGGGAGTGCTCTGCCTTGTAGTTTGACTAACAAACTCAGGACCACCGACCAGAACAAAATTAACTGACCCATCTGGTTTTTTACCAGCAACTTCATCCAGAAACTGTTCAAAGGTTTCATTCAAAGTGGCGCGTTCTTTTGTATCCCGTAATGCGGATCGGCTCGCTGCACTTTGCCCCTCTTCCAGCTGCTGTCTTACAAACTGTCGTGAACGGTTAAAGATCTGAGTAATCTGTTTTGCTACTTTTTTAAAGAACGCTCCAGAAAAATCACTAGGTTTTTCTGATTGTTTTTTAGCCCATGCGCTTACTTGGTCAGCAAACCATTCTTCAAAACCAGCGGTGTCGTCTGTGTAAGTATAAGAACCTGCTTTTTTAACCAGCCGTTCTTTACTGAACTGTTTCCAAAGTCTATCTTGCTGGGCCTTTGGAAGAGACTTCCACATATCCCACATCACGATATGACCTATCTCATGACCGAGCGCAAATATTTGTTTTGCCTGTTGATACGCGTTGTCTTTCTTACCTGTCTGCAGTTTTAACGCTATGTATCTCTTGCCCCTAAACTGCACTACTGCAGCTGCTGAGCCGTCACTAAACTGCCTTCGGAACACTTCTTTAACTTCAACTGGAAAGTTGAGTCCTTCCATTTCGTCGTAGTAAAACAAATTAATACCGCTGTCCAAACCTAAAGACTTCGTTATAGCATCAATGTAATTCTGGAAAACATCTGGGATACTGCCCCATGCGGTTGTGCCGTTTTTCGAGGTGCGTTCGCCCGTTTGAGTTTTAGCTTCCACTTTAGGCTTTGCTTTCTTTTGTACTTTAGGCTTTGCCCCAGCTTCCACTTTAGGCTTGGGGTTTTTTAGTGGCTTCTTCTCTGCTTGAGGCTTTGGTTCAGGTTTGGTTGCTTTATTAACAGTCGCCCTAGCCGCTTTTGCTTTTTTCTGATCCGCTTTACTTTTTGCTTCTTGGCGTTTTTGGCTTCTCAACATGGCCATTGGTTTTTGATCTTCCGCTCGATCTTTACTATCTTTGCGCCTGTTATCAATACTTTGCGGTATGTTTACTTTCGGCTTTGTGCCTCTTTTATTACTATAGATAATGGGTTTGCCATCTTCGTCTAAAATCCTGTTTTTATTGGCGTCGCTCTTGCTTTGATTTTCGCCCATGACTGTAGTGTCAGTTTCTAAACTGGCGTCTGCTTTAGCGTCGCCTTCAGCGACCAATGTTTCGTAGTTGCCTAGCGCGTCGCTAAGCATTTGCAACGCTTCTAATCCTACAACGCCGTCTGGGTCGTCAAGACCTTCTATGAAAGCTTGGAGGTTTTTGATCTTCTCTTCGATCTTTATTAATCTTTGTGCTCTGCCATCTTCACCATCAAATGCTGAGCCGTCCTCTGTAGTCTTTCTATCAGCCCATACTTTTTTTAGATCAAGCCATGTGTAAGATTTACCATTAGCTGTTGCTATCACGGTTGTGTCAGGCAAATTGTCGAGGTCAATTTTGAAACCCCTGTCCGCCAACTCTTGGTTCATTCGTAAAAAACCAGACATGAGTAACTGAGGGTACGTCATAGACGACGCGTTAGCCTTATCCTTGTTGTTCGCGCGCTCACCAGCTTTTGTTAATTCTATCGGAGCTAAAGTAGTTTCTTTGCCTTGCGGATCTGTCGCTGGAAGCGTCCGATCTACACCTTTCCTTTGTACACCCGCAACCGCTTTTTTTACACCATCATTAACAATGTCGCTAACGTCAAAACTGCTTTCCACAACCTCTTCAATATAAGCAAGGCCGTCTAGTTGCACGATGCGATACTGCATGCCAGGATTTTCTTCCTGCAAATTCGCCATTCTTTTTTTGACGCCATTACCATTTATTTTGTATCCATCACCCTCTACAACCGACGTACCTTTTTTGTTTTTCCCTATAAGGCGCGCTTCATAACCTGGAGGCTGCTCTTCTAGTTCTCCTTGTGGAGTCCGTTGTTCAGTAGCACCTGCTTCAGGTAGAGTGCTCGCCTGCTCGAGTGGATCATTAAAGATTTCACGGTCAATTTCTGTCTTACCATCGTCTTCTAGTTTAGGCTTTCCAGCTAACTTCTTTTGGGCTTGGCGCACAAGCACAAAATACTTGTTTGGTCCCATCTCGTCAGCACGCCGATTTAATTCTTGTGTCGCAGCAGCCGCATTTGCATCCGTATTTACGTCTGGTGCAATGGGCTTCCCGTCTTCGTCTGTTGGGATTGCTGCCAACAAATCAACGAGTGGCGTCTGTGCTATATTTTCAGGACTAAGTTGCGCTGTTTGTTTTGCCCTTTGTTTTGCCTGTTCTAGTGCGGATAAGTTTTCCCCGTCCATTGTGGCCATACCAGCTGAACGTGTTCCGTCGTTTGGCCCTTCCAGCAAAGGTGTAGGTCCATTAACAGGCGGACTTTCTCTTAGCGAGACTTCGGTTCCAGCTTCTGATCGACGCCCTGCTAAAATATCTTTGACTGATCCAGCGGTGTCTCGCACTTGTCCAGCCAAGTTGCCAGCAAGCTTGCTTGTTCCACCTAAAGATTTGCCTGCAACAAAACCTGAAAATGCCGCTTGGGACATTCGCATCGTGGCACTTTTAATATCGTAGTTTGGGTCTTGTATGAAACGCTGAGCGATCATCAAACCTTCTTGACCTGCTTCTGCTCCCAATTCTTTTAAGCCCTGAACGCCGCCTGCTTTAGCAACGCCGCCTGTTAAATTGCGTAGATAACTGCCCTTTTTTATGTGGCTTCCTTTGATCAAACCTTTGACAGATTTATAAAATGCCAGCTCTGGCAGGTAATCCATTACAGCAAAAGGGACACCCATAGCAAAAGCCAACTCTGCAGCGTCTTTCTTTTCTATATCAGATTCCATAGATTCATCGAATGACGATGCCGTACCTTGAATATAACCTGAAGTAAGGGCGCCTGCTTTTCCAGCCTTTTTTGCACCAGCTACGCCAAACTTTGACCTAGCTTTTTCTGCAGCCATTTTCTTTATCGCGTCCCGCGCAACCATGTCTCCTTCGGGGGTTCCCTCACCCTTTGCGTAGGCTTTTACTGCCTTTGTTACAGCACGTTTTATTTGGCCTTTAGCAACCAGACCTCCGACAGCACCGGGCGCTGCACCTGCACCACCTGTGGTTAAACCACCTGCAACAAAACCGCCTAATGTCCACGCCAGCGAGTCTAACGCCGACGGGATCGCTTGGTTTGCAGTGTATGCAGTAAGTTCTCCGAATTCGCTGAGTAGGTCTACCGCTTCTTTGTTTTCGCCTATACCTTTGTAAGATTCAGAAACGTCCGTTACAAAATCCTCGAACTTAACTAGATGTTGGCCTATTCGTCCAGCTTGGTTGTCCAACTGTCCAGCAGTTTTAAGATCCCTTGCGGCGTCTTCCTTATCACCGATTAAATAATTGCCTGCGGCTCTAAATGTATAATATGACGACCCCAAGCCTTTCCATCCAGCAGCTCGACCAGCGGCAGCAGGTGATAAGCCTGTAGGTGTGACACTTGTGCCTTGGTCAATGTCGATCTGTAATGAAGCACTTTGATCTTCCAGACCTTTTAGTTCATCAGACAGTCCACTATCAGCTTCTTCTATTTGACCCCGAAGTTGCTCACTTAGGGTTTCTAACTCAGCTAATGAGGCCATTACTATTTAATCCCCTGTAGCCGCTTTATCTCCGCAATTTGGGCGTCTACTTTCTTTTTTAATCTCGTTTTTATAGCGCGTTGAACTTGTGTAGGTGTTTTTAACAGATTTTTATCGGTTATCAAGAGTTTGATTGCGTCTGAATCTAAGTTATCTAAGTAATAATCCCGATCGCCATGTTGGTTGCCCTTTGCGTCGAAAAGCATAATCTCTTTTGTATTTGGATCGTATGCAAAGTTGTTCTGCACATGTTGTAACTGATTATGCACATCGTCTTCGTCAGATCCGCGAACCCAATCAATAAAGCTACCGATCCCAGTAATGGCAAGCTCATCAATTAAATGGGACTGAAGATGTTGACCCAATATGTTCTGCTCAAGTTCAGGCAACTCCATCAAAGTACCTTCGCGTGCTAATGTCATCATAGAGTCTTCTGAATCTAATGCGCCATCGTCGTCCGAAGTATGGAGTCGCATAATTTTAGTTTTATCAGCCTGAGATCTACCATCAGTACTATCCGATACCCTCCAGCGTTCTTCGCCTGTCGTCTTATCTAAGGCTATTAAGGTGCCATCCGCCGCTGTCGTCATATAAGGTGTGGCTGCAGTACCTGCAATATCCATTGCTTTTTTGAGAAGGTCTGTCTGATTGTTCATGCCGGTTTGTGTTATCTCTCCTGCTTCTATCATCTGTTGTTTTATGTATTCTACGCCGCTTTTAGATAACACCCCTAAATCAGCCACCCGAGCAATAGCTTCATCATCAATCATACCCAAGGCTTGTGCAACGTGCAGTTGGTAAAGCAAAGCAGGCGTCATTTTCTGCGGCTTTAGAATTGATTCTTGTACTTGTGCAGCTGGTGGTGGGTTTGCAACAATTGCTGCATTGACAGCAGCTTTAAGGACAGGGTCTTTAACTTGTTGAGGTTTGATCTTTCCTTGTTTGACAATGTTAGCCGCCGCTTTCGCTTTAGCCTTAGCGTTCTTCATTGGGGCCATGCCGTTAGCGTAGTCTTTTGTATCTAGCAGATTATTGTGTGCTAGCTGTGCTTCGTCAAACGTGTCATTACCCGCCGCTTTGCGATCATCCAACCGTTGGCCTAGTTTAGTTAAAGTTGTTAACTGAGTTTGTAGCGATTTTGGGACTTTGCTGCCATAGGCATCAACCCTTGTTTGGACATCTTCTAATCGTTTTTTGTTCTCTGCAATTCTAGTATCAATTTGGGCGATCGGTTCCCTCATTAGGTCCATACGTTTTTCAGAAGCTTTGACTGCACTATTCCAGTTGTCAGCATACTTAGTGTCTGGGTCTGCTGGTGCTGGTGCTGGTGCTACTGCTGGTGTTACTTGCGCCTGCTGATCAGCCTGAATTGCTTGGCTTAGATCTGCTGAGTCTTGGACAGTGTTATTATTAAGAACTAAACCAGTTCCTTTTGGGACACCGTTTACTGCATTCATACCTTCCGCTATGGCCTTTAAGTCACCACTTAATGGCCGGCCAATTGCGTCATGCATTGCGATTGACACCTTCTCCTTTAAAAGATCAAAACCCATAAGGTCCATAGCTGTTAGATCATCACCCTCTACAGCGGTTCGATTCTTTGACATGTACATGACTTTGCCAGGATTTTTGGGGTCCTCAATTTGTATCGCACGACGCCCATCACCAAGATCAACAGCACCTGCGAAACGATAAATTGTGCCGTCAGCTCCCTGTAATATTTTTTTGGCTACGGCGGGATCATTAATAATAGCTCCGAAAGCCTCCTCCACTTCAGGTCCGTCAGAAAATTTCTTTGTAGTTCCATCTGAGTTCATCATGGTTTGGAAAAATAAGCCTGCAGCTGGTTTAAATAGTTCCTTTTGGTTTTTTAAATCTTGAGCCAGTGTAGAAGCATTATTAAACGCAGTAGTGGCTTTAGTGCCCGCTAGGGTTGCAGCACGTTGATCTTTCAAACCGTCGTATCTTTCCTTCTCCAATGTAACCGCATCTGCCGCTGCGTTTTCTGTTACCGAGTTCTGTCTTATATCCTCGCCCAAAACCGCTTGGCGATAGTCCTGATCTTTTTGGGCGTTTTGTTTTCTATCAGCAAACTGAGCAATTTGTAGTCCGAGACTAGTTTCAAACTGCTTGTTCTGCATCTCTGCCTGCTGGTTGCCCAGTACAGCCTGTAAAATGGGGTTGTTATAAGCCATGTTCTTCTCCTACATTCCAAAACCGATGATTGTACCTAGCATTTGCATATTCGATGCGTAGGCACCTGCTCTGGCTTGTTGATACGCGTTTTCTCTATCTGCTTCCATACTCGCAGCTGAGCTCAGTCCGCCCAAAGCAACGTTTAACTGTTCTTTACCCATACCCATTAACTGGGCTTTTAGGCCGAAGTTACGGTCACGTTGATCTATTGCGGAGTTGTTAACCGCCCCTGCATATGAGGAGGCGTTGCCAAGTGAATTCATACGTTGCTGGGATGCCATTTGAGCAGGCGTCATACTTGCGCCGTAACGGCCCAATGTGCGTTGCTGCATACCTTGAGAAACTTGCTGACCTAAAGTTGATGCTCCTTTTGCTGAGTCAATCATTGCAGTGCTATTTGTATCTGCTAGCATCTGCTCTTCAGTTTTACCGTAAGTGTCTAGGTAATTTTTTAGCTCGTCGCGCGTAATGTTCGCAAGAGCTTTTCCAGCTTTTGTGCCTTCATCGGACTGAGCAACTTTGTTTGCACCTTCTTCTTTGTCATTAGTGCCTCGGTCAACGTATGCATCTCCGTCTGCAAAACCACTAGATGGAGGTCCAGTATTAGGGCCCTTGGTTTCATCACTCGTCAACTCGTCAAATATTTTACCTAGTATCATCGTTACGGCCCCATTGTAAATTTACGGTCTGGACGCATCAGGACGTCAATCTGCTTTTGTAGTTTATCGAGTTCAGTCGTATCAGTTTTTTTGAAATGCTTTTGGTAGAGACCAGCGCCAAGATCATTACCGAGTGCCATATTAGTTGACTGCATGCTGCTGGCTGCTCGGGCTTTAGACACAAGCTCAGAGTTTTGAGCCCGTGCTGCATTAGATAAGCCTTGCATAGCTATACTTCGGCCACCTTGACCCGTTTTTAAAGCACCTAGCTGTGAGGTATCTTTTACACTTTGAGCTTTAGAGTATGCTGAACCCAAGGCACCGCCAAGAGCATCATTTTGGATGACCCCCTGTCTGGTCTGACCCATCATAGAACGACCGCTGCCAAAGCCACCACTAGTATTGGAAGTACCCAATCCGGCACCTTGACTTGAAGAAAATGCCTGTGCCGCATCAGCGTTTGCTCGACCGCCAAGGACTTGAGAAAAATCTCGCCCTGACTCCTTAACAAAGCCAGCTTCAAGCGGTCGATAAAGTCTTTTATTACGGTCAGAAATTGTGGTGGCATTCTCGATTAGAGCCTTTTCGTATTCACCCTGCGGTGCTTTTTTTGCTGTATTACCCATTTTTGTTTACCTGACAATGGTATGTTACATAGGCGGGTCGAAAACCCATCTGCATAACACGCCTGCCCCAACCCAAACGGGCAGAATTAAATTCTATTCGCTCGACGCCTAGTGTGCTGGCTAAATCGTAACCTGCCGCAAGAGTCTCTGAGAACACATCAACACCGGGGCTAAGCCACAGGTGGTCAATCACTAAAGTAGGTATTTTTTCATACCCAGAATCGTATTGGCTGAGTATCGCGAATCCTAAACGATCCATGCCTTCCTCGATCCAATAGAGGTGAATACTTTCCTGCATCAGGTGATGGTAAATATCAGCAACCAAAAACTCTGCTTTTACCTTATGGATGATGTCTCGCATCCCGCCTTCAAAATAAGAGTAGTTTTCTCGAACTTCATTCTTAGTTGCAGCTACTAACTCAAGCACTAAATACCGCCGTACTTTACTGTTCTGCGAGTCGGGCCATTGCGTCCATCAGCCTTACCCTTTGCAATTAAAATGTGGGCTTCAAACTCTGCCTCATGTTTCATTGCGCGCTGTGGGTTAGCCCATGGCATATCATGAGAGTTAAATAAGTTAGCCATCGCTCCAGCCATTATTCCGTCGACGTTATCCTCAACAAAATCATCAGCAATACTGGTCGCTTTTAGAGTTGGTTTTAAAGCAGCGTGAATATTGACGCTTTGTCCCGACAAGATAGGTACAGGCACCAACAAAATAGTCTTGTTGCTTGGACGTATGTAATGCGTTGGGGTGCTTTTCTCAGTGCGCCACTCAGGGTTTGCGTGAGTTGCTCCTTGCTCGGTGTCAGGGAATATCTCTTTTTTGGCATGTATTACGGAATATGTATCCGTGATGCTCGTATTTCTAGGTAGCTCAATATCGTATTCAAACAACCCTGCAACTGTGAGGATAGGGTCTAAGGTAAAGCGGTATGCGCTACTGCGTTTACAAAACGACAGCACAGCATCTTTGATTGCTTTTTCCACTACAAAATCAGGGCAACCTGCTATGTGATAAGGAAGAAGGCTGACCATGTCTTTGTAATTCATAAATTACCCCTGTTGTGCTACTGTGCGTGTGTTCGGGCTAGTAACAGCATCTAGTTGAATCTTTATGCCCAGAGACATCTGCATTGCTTTGTAATGTTGAGCGCTACGTTGCTCATTTAGGGAATCCGTTTCCTTAGAATATGCACGGTAAAGGATGTAATCTAGTAAGTTGTTTGAGTGAATGTCTGGAATAGTAATAGTGCCTCCAACTGAAACCTGGGCAGGTTCTACTGCATATACAGTTTCGAGGTAACCATTTCCATCGTTAGGCGGGTATACATAAAAAGTCCTGGGGTCTAACTCATCGAACACATAATGATCCGCAACCGCAGTGGCTGCAGCTGTGTGCCACATAGGCTGACGCATATCTAATACATCACGGCTAATAACACTAACCACTTTTCCGCCGACACCGGCCCCAGTTAAATTCCGTACAATTCGCAACACCTGCAAACCCACAGCAGGGATGGATTGTTTTGTACCAGCGACCAAAGTTACCGACTGGTTAGTTGCACTAACGGAAGGCTTGAGCAAACAGATTTCACGCTGTCCGTCGTTTAACCAAGAAAGCAGCTCTGTTGTTGTCCAACGCGCTGCTGCTACATCCTGTAAAACCGTTTGGGCTTTACTAATAATATCGTTCGATGAAATGGCCATTACGCCTCGCTAAGTTCAGCCCACGCTACATCGCGCTGCTCAGGAGTGATGTCGTAACCTAGAACTTTTTCTATGCTACGAACTTTAGGTTCACCCGTATTTTTTGAGAAGGCTTTAGTGTCGCCTAGCTCTACCAACTGCTCGATGGCAGTGACTATCTCCATAGTGCGGTCCTCGTCTGAGACCTCATCTACTTCGACCTTTTCAGCAGCAGGTTTTTGCGCTGGTTTTTTCTCGCCTACAGGATATGCTCCCATAGCAATACATTCGTCCACCAAAGGTGGTGGGACTTCTTGCGCAACACCTGCTTCAAACCAAGCCGATTGGCCGGTTGTACTGCTTACGTGCATTGCCTTATCAGAAATCAACATATAAAAAAACTCCAAAAAGCCCCCAGCGTACTGCTGGGGGAAGAGGCCCTAATTACTTAAATGGCAGTGTCTAGTGTGATTACACCAAAATCTTGTGCGTCACCAGTTACCATGCTTGTGTACTTTGGCTTACGGAAGCCTAAGATCTTACCGATTGAGATACCGTGCTGGTTTCCGTAGTCGTAAGTTTCTTCAACCCAGTCAGCGTCGCCAATGTCAGCCATTGCCAATGCTTGTGCGCCACAGAACAAAGCACGTTGCCCGTTTATTGCACCGCCAGCACCGAACTTACCATCAGCCGCTTCACCAGAAGTGTCATATACATGACGGAACTCATGAATCATTACGCCGTCTACCATTACGGAAGAAGAACCTGAGAACAAAGAGTTGACTGGTCCACGGTTGCCTGCGTTACGAACGTTGGCTAGGAAGTCAGCATCTAACTTCAGCTGAGCCATGCCTTGAGGAGTAACGAACATGTGGAAACCTTCGTCACCACCTGCGCCACGAACACCACGCATGTAGTGATCTTTAGCGTAAGCCTTTAGGTTGACGATGTTCTTGTATCCCAAGATTCCAGTAGCAGTAAGGTTACCAGTACCAACAGTGCCGTCAGCTTTTGCAACTAACGTACGCTTGTTGGTTGGAGCAGTAACGTCTGCAGAAAACTCAAGGTTAGACAAGTTCTGGCCAGTTGCAGCTACAGTACGAGCACCACCGTTGTTCTTCTTGGTGTATGCCAAACCAGACAAAGTTAAAAATGCTAACTGGTCCATACGGTCAGCCATCCAGTAAGCCAATGAATCTTTAGAGGCTTCGCGGAAGTTTACGATAGACTTTTGGTCGGCTAAACGGCCAGCCAAACGGTTTGCATTACGCATCTGGTCGATACGAACTGTGATGTCGGAACTAGAAAGTGCTTCTTCGTTGCCTTCTAGAGTGTAGTCACCTACCACACCGTCGCCAGACAAGTCAGCTAGCAAAGTTAAAACAGCGCGTGCGCCCTTTTCACTTTTAGTTAAGTCAGTAATGCGCTGAACCATGGCGTTAGAGCCAGAACCAGCGAATTGGTTAATGAAGGATGCGTTACGGGCAGCGTGCCAGAAGTCGCGAGACCATACGGTCTTTTGCTCTGAAGTTAGAGCGGCAAAATTAGTTAATGCCATGAGAAAATCACCTATATATCAAATTAAAATAAATTATAAGAACTGCTTATAAACGGTCGCCATTAATCAGGCAGGGGCGACAACCACTGCATGCTGTTGGACGTGTCGTGCCCGAACGAAATAGCGACCTTTTTAAGAGGGACGAACTCATGGCCTTTTTAAGCTGGCGAATGCTACCGTGTGTCGTACGGCCTTCGATTCAATAGGCTTTGGCAGTTATCGTACTGCAAGACGAACCTGTGTACATATATTAGCACAGCTTATAAAGTAAGGGAAACTGTAACCCCTTTAAAATAGATCATCGACTATTACGGGGGTGTGTTCCCCCATAAAAGCCCCTTCAATATTAAACGACATGAACTCTCTAGCCTCATGAATACCCATGCCTTGCTCAACGAGGTTTTCTAGGATCTTTTCAGCAGAATACGTAACTACTGGAACATCCCCGACGTGAGATACTCCAATAATTGCGCTATCCAAACCGTCCATGAACAAGAGCCCAGGGAAATCTATTTCATAGGCTGCTTCTATTTCCTCGCGCATTATCCGAAGTCACCGCGCAGACGATGCATTTGAGCTTCGGACAACTTCTCGAAGTCCGAGTCAGTCATGGTGCTGATGTTAACAACGTCATTATCACGGGTTGCTGCGCTCTCACCTGCAAGCTTAGCAGGCTGCTTATTAGCGGCTTCCAACTTAGCGTTCACATCAGTCTCACGCTTTTTAGCAGCAGGCTTAGTCTCAACGGCTTTGGGTTGCAACAACTCAGGCATACTAGATGCCAGTGTCATACGCACCGCTTTACGCAGTGCGTCAGCTTGCGCCATACCTTTATCTGCATACATGCCCATGAGCTCATTAGCATCGGCGATAAGATCAGTGTCAGCTTGGTCGCTGTTGGAATCAAGCACTGGGTATGAGGCCATCATATCTGAAACAGCCACATCCAGATCTAACTGCTGCTTGGTTACATTCGTTGTGTTGTGGATTTCCCCACGCAACTCTTTAGCCATCGAATCCCGTTCAGCACTTCGGATCTCTTTGCGAACCTTTTGGGCCTTATCTGTTTCGCCATCGAGCACTGCGTCCATATATTCAGCTTCTTTACCGTCAAAGTCGAACTCAGGTTCAGGCGCTACTTCAGGCTTCGCACTTTCTTCTAGCTTAGCGAGTCGATCTTCAAGTTGCCGTCTTCGAGCAATCTCTTCATCCATTCGAGACTTAGGCACCATGTGCGCCTTGTCGTCAGATTTAGAAGTAGCCGCTTCTTTGACTTCTTCTTCCTCTTCCACCTCTTCTTCGACTTCCTCGCCTTCTAGTCCACCTTCGTCACTCTCTAACTCAGATTCGACTTCTTCTTCGCCCTCGGCTGCCTCGGCTTCGTCCGCTACTTCAACTAAATGTGCAATAGCCGCATCTGTCGGGTCAGCTTCCTCTTCGGGCGTATCCCCTCGGTCTAAGGCACTTGCGTCAAAATCTTCGCGACCATCACCACCTGCGAATTCATCAAAGTTTTTATCATCAATACTATCATCGTGCTCTAAATTGGCACTTACATTGGATTTAGGCATTAGGGCCTCCGTTGGTTTATTAAAATACTACGTTTTTTGGTTTCTTGTACTCTTGCTGCGTTTTGTCCTGCTGCGCACCAAGTCGCAGTATTTCTGCTGCAATCTTAGTGGTTGATTGGGTTTCGGAAGCTTGCTCTTTTTGAGTTGCGGACAACTCAGCCAGTTGCATACGAACATCCAATTCTTGACGCTTGATCTCCATGCGCGCTTCTAGTTCAGCCATCTCTTTTTCAGGCGTGGTTTCTATGTCGCTAGCTTTGGCTGCGGCGAGCATAGCTTGCGCTTGTAAATTAGCTGCTTCAGATTGGAGCTTCTGCATTTCCAACTTGACCTGTTCCATCTGGATCTGCTGTTGTATTTGCGCTGCTTCTTGCTGCTCTGGCGATTGCTCTACACCTGTGATCATGCGAATACGCTTAGCCAGCTCACCCTTACGTTGTAAATGTGAGTACTCGATAATGGCATCATCTGGGATGGCAATGCCCACTTGGCGTAGTTGCAATGCTTCAGCAAACTGAGACTCATCGAACGTGTCTCTAGCAGGCATGGTTGAAATCACAACGTCATATTCGCCAACAGTCATGTCATTAACAACTTCACCCTCTGGAGTCATTTGGTTTAGTACCATTTCTTCACGGGGCTTCATTGGGTCATCGTCTCTTGTGATCTGAATCACTCGCTCTTCGGTGTAGAACGATTGGATCAAACACAAGATATTCTTAGCGACAAACACCCGACTTTTTGCAAGGTTGTCTAATGGAACCTGGATCTGAATTTGTCCACGGTTTTGTTTTGCCTGAATGGCAACACCTGACACTTCTGCGTTATCTTGCCCAAGCATGGAATCAGATACGCCAGAAATCTCTTTGATGTTGTTGGCTGCTTTTTGACCAATACGATCAAGTCCAGTTGGTATCTGGTTCGGGTTGATTTTCTGTGGTGGGTTAGAACCACGGTTGTATTCCAATACTAGACCTGTCTGAGCGCCACGTTCTTGGAGATCATCCGATGTCATACCATTTAAGGAGCCCGTCTCAACAACCCAGCCACTGTTCGCAGTCGTGTTAACAATGTGCAGTTCTTGAGAAGAGATCTTGTTCAGTTGTTCTTGGGGCGAAAGTAAGTTGCGCACCATACCGAACGGCTTACCACGTCTGAAATACGGGAAGTAAGGCACAATGGTAAAGTCTTTATACGGTGACCAGTCATCATGCAAAACAACCTGGTCGGCAGTGATGGTCCAACGCACCTTCTTAATTAACTTTTTGAGCATTCCTAAGCCGTACTCTTTGGCGAATAGCTCAGTGCGTTCTTCGTCCCAGGATTCTGGCACTATGCGCATATCTTTAGTTTTTTGGTCAACAAAATGTGGCGTTAGAATAAGCTTACGATGCTGTCTTTCAACCACGCGCACCGCTCGAATCGACCGCTTGTCGTCAACTTCACCGCTGCCGTATACGCCCTCACCCACGTCGCCATAATTGGAATCGCGGAGCTCTTCTAAGTCCATAGAGTCCCGGCTTAGATGTTCGCCGTTCTCAGCAATCATGCGTAGGCGATCAGCTTTTTCTTGGCCATACTGCTGCTCAATGTCATCAATGCTTAACCACTTAGTCTTGATGACCTCGTTCCAAGTTGTTGGGTCATAATCTTTGGCGTCTGGATCAGGCAAGATGTCTAACGGATCTTCTGCTGTGATCTGGACTTCACCTTCAATGTGATCATCAAAGTTCATGCGAATGTCAAAGTAACCACGATCTTGGATTACGCCATCAGAGAACACCTGACTTTCTAAATAATCGTATTGGTTATTGTCACTGATCTGCATGTAGAGTTTGGTGAGTACCGCAGCAACTTCATCTGAGCTGTTACGTCTAGGCTTAAACATTACATCTGCACGTTTAGAGGACTGCTCGCCCAGTATGGTGTTGACGGTACTCAAAATGGTATTGATCGTAAGGTGTGGACGACCCTCGGAATCTAACGCGTCAATGTCAGCCTGTTCCCACTGCTCACCACGATAATAACGATCGCACTTGACCGCCGTCCGTATGTAGTCAGTGTGGCCCGCATCTCTAGCCCGCACATAACGAGCCCAATTGTTATCTACGATCTTCCCTTCTTTAAGCGGATCGATTTTTTTTGACTTCTTGTACGCCATAGCTATGCACTCATCGCTGATTTACTGCGGTTAGGGGCCATGAGACCGGGGAGCTTATCTCTCCAGGACTCTTCAATTATTCTTTGGTCTACGACAGTGGACATTTCGGACATCATTAATCCGATCCAAGCTAAACTGTCAACTTGGTCATCATGTACACCGTTAGGGAATCGCAACATCTCTGCTATTAGTCCTGCGTTCCAAAGTTGGAACTTAGGGAAGAACACCATGCCCTGCTGCATACGGCCCTGAATGGCACGGGCGCGAGCTTCTTTATCTCTGCGTCCAGTTTTCAGTTCCATCAAATACATTTCATACAGACCACGCTCAGCGATCCGCTTCTTTAGGAAGGGCCCAAGCGCCATCTCAATATGTCCACGCTCGATGCCAACGATCGACGGTTTATATTCCTCATATACATCAAGGATTTTCTCAACCAATTCGTAACCGTCCCATTTACCACGCTCGACGTGCATGACATACATCTTGTCTTCTTGGTCTACACCAACAACTACGCCCACCGAGAAATCGTTACGGTCTGCTTTACCAATGGCAAGGTCCCACGCGCAATAGATCTTGAGCTTCTTACTCTCTAAGGTGTTAGTTTTGTAGTACTGGAACATACCTATCTTGAAGTAATCACCCTCATCAGCCACAGGGTTCTGCTGGTACAACGCTGACCAATCTCGAGGACCAACGGCTTTCTGTATCCGCATCAACGCTTCAGCGTCATAACGGGCAGGATGCAACGGATCGTACTTCTTACGGAACTTCTCATCTTCTTCAGCGATCGCTGGGTACTTGATTACTTCCCAATTATCACCGCCGTCTTTCTCTTGTTCCAACAACCAACCTGCTAGGTCGTCGTCATGCCAACGGGTTAGGATAACGAGGATGCCACCGCCCGGTGCGAGACGCGTATAGGCTGTTGAGGTATACCAATCCTTTGCAGTTTGGCGAGCGGTCTCAGATTCTGCTTGCTCACGGTTTTTTACAGGATCGTCGATGACTAATATATGGGCGCCTTTTCCGGTGATCGGTCCACCAACACCCGCTGC
>Ga0209279_10000655_pt1 | contig 21134 bp, 23 predicted proteins | sample CoawatmetaG00DNA_3_FD_187508 | JGI IMG/M metagenome (GOLD analysis project Ga0209279, IMG submission 187508) | Marine microbial communities from the West Antarctic Peninsula - Coastal water metaG006-DNA (SPAdes) (version 2) | ecosystem: Environmental > Aquatic > Marine > Coastal ... | reverse complement strand
CTTTTGTTATTAAATTAGATTCCATTTCATTATTAGTTATTATATCTTTTAATGTGATATTTTTTGAAGTATTCATCATAATTTCATTTAAATGATATAATCCATTATATAAGTTCATATTTAGAATCGAGTTAATATGTTGTAAGGGGATTAATAAGAAACCTATTATATTAATATATCTCTTATCAACAATAGTATTTTTATCAGAATTATATATCATATTTAAATCATTACGAATCTTTAATAAATCAACAAAATATTTACCATTTAGACCATTACACGGATTATTTTCATTTAAACAGTTTCTTAATACATGACCACTATAACTAATATCACTACATCCTTTTTTATTAGGATCATTTAAATATGATTCAAATTCATCACTTAATAAATTATTCATATAAACATTATATTCTTTAGAACTGTAATCATCTGTATCGTTTAAAATATTATATTTTCTAATTAATTCTTCCTCAATAGTATTTAATACAATATCTTCTGTTTCTGGGAATTCTGAATTGAATAATTTCTTTTTCATCCCTACTATTGGTACAATAAATGATGGAAAATTAAGTTCGTTATTTTTAATAAAATTCTTAATAAATTGTAATGTATCAGTATTATCTATATCATGAATTTTTTTATTTTCCTCAATTAAATCTATAAACGAATAAGACATTTCTGTAATTTTTTTAATTAATAATTCATTATCATATATATCATATAAATTAATGATATTCGATATAAAATCTTCTTTTATTTCACTAATAGTATAAATTTTTTCTTTTTTAGATTTAACATCTACTAATAAATCTATTTTTTCTTCTTTAAAAATATTATCACCATCCAATACTGAAAATTCTGTTTCAACAATCATATCCATATCTATAATAGTGTATTCAGTATGTGTTAATTGAATTAATCCTTCAGAATAATATATGATTTTATCATTATTAATAACAATATAACTATCAGTTATTTCAGTTACTTTACCTAAATAATCTGTATAATGATTTTTATCTAAAAATATGATTAAAAATAAATCACCAATATTTATATCATTAAACTCAATTGTTTTATGAGGTTCAGCTCCTAAAATAGGTTCTCCCATATCCATATCCATATCCATATCCATATCCATATCCATATCCATATCTAAACCATCACTGTCATCTAATATAGGTATATTTTCACCTTCATCCTCTACTTCATCATCCTGTATTGATTCTTTATCATCTTTATCATCTTTATCATCTTTATCATCTTTTTCTACTTCTACTTCTTCTTTCTCTACTTCTTCTATATCACTATATCTGGGTGAATCAGGTGAATAAGGTTCAATACTTTTTTTCATAAGTTCTTTCTTTCTTTGTTTAAATGATTCATCACTTTCATCATCCGCATCACTTGAGTGCATTTTACTCATATCTAATATTTCTTCTTTATCTTCTTCTAATAGTTCTTTATCTAATATTTCTTCTTTATCTAATGTTTCATCTTTATTCATTTCTTGCGAATCAGGTGAATCATTAAAATCGCTCATATTAATATACTTTATATTTTAATTACTTAAAATTAAAACCATAATTATATTATAACTGTTACGTAATGGACATCCAAACTTTTGTAAATGAAAATGAAGATTATCTTGTTAAATTTAAAGAATACGGTTTACAAATCAATAAATATAATGTTATAGGATTAACTTTAATTAAATATAGAAACAATACTGAAATTAATAATTTCACTAATCTATTCAAATCTGTTATTATTGATCAAAAAACGAATAAAATTATTTGTATTTCACCAATGAAATCTCTTAAAGGTAACCATGAAGTGTTATTAAGTAAAGAAACAGAAATCAGTCGTTTATACGACGGAACAATGATCAACGTATTTTATCATAATGGAGAATGGATCCTATCGACGCGTTCATATATCGGTGCAAAGAATTATTGGAACAAAAACTCTAAAAAATCTTTCAAAGATATGTTTAATGAATGTTTTAATACTTACGATGAATTAAATACAAAACATTCATATTCATTTGTTCTTCAACATAAAGACAATAGTAATATCACACCGGTTAAAGATAATAGAGTTATTCTTGTAGAAGAATATTCATATGAAAATGACTTACCAGAAAAGATTGATACAACAAGGTACTCACGGACATATATGATTAGTAAAACTTATAAAAACTATCATGAATTAACAGCAGCGCGAGTGGTTGGAGAAGAAGATATTAATAAATATGATAAAGGATATAATGTTGTTGAAGACGGAATCAGATCTGTCTATATTACAGAGGATTATAAATATTTGTTTAATCTCAAACCAAATCAAAATAATAAACTATTCATATTCTTAACACTTTATAAGCAACGTAATGTAGAAGAATATCTTAAAGTATATACCACTGATAAAAAACTATTTGAGAAATATAAAAATAGATATGAGATTATGAGAAATGAATTATATAGTAATTATTGTGAACATTTTATTAAGAAATCAATTGTTACAAAAGATGTCCCGTATCAACTGAAACCAATTATTTATGAACTACATTCAATCTATCAAAGCTTTAATCAAAAAATAAATATGAAAGTGATTAATGATTATTTATACAATATGAATGTTAAAAGATTGACATTTATTCTTAATTTTTATTCTTAATTTTTATTAGATACTATATTATAATGATTAAATTATTAATATTAATGTTAATATGTTTGTTAATTTTAGGATTTTTGTTTGCTCCAGCGACTTGTAATGGTGTAACATATTATAGAGGTTTTCGTGGATGTAGTAGTGTAATGTAGTTAAAGAACATAATTTATTAAATACTCCCAGTAGCCCCTATAATAGTATTGAATATGCCAGTTAATTCATCACAACATTCGCTAAATACTTGGATAATAGAAGCAGTCCTTGTTTTCTCATCAGTGTCTACATCTCCTAAGTGATGTTTAGGGTTAAAAGATACTGTAAACAAATATGTGTCTTCTAATGGATGAGTTCTTTTATAACCAATTAGGTTTAATACTGATTCATTATTAATCATTTTATTAGAAATATGTGCTTGAATAATTGATCCTAATGTATCATCGAAACCGTGCCAAATAGTATTGATTTTGATAACACTTCTCATTTGAACAGAAATATTTACAACATTTTTCTTTTTCTCATCATTACTATATTTAAAATTAATAAGTGATTTTTGATCTTCATCAAGAACAGTTGCTAGTTCTTCCTTAAATACTTCTAGTGAATCAATTATGATTTCATTAGCTCTTAAGAATAAATCTTTGGCGTTTAGGTAATGTTGTGCTTCTAAATCAAAATTATACCAATACGATTCAGTTGTAATATCCCTATGATAATATCTTTGTCCTTCTTTAAGGAATAAATCTTTTTTAAAATCTTCAAAATCTTCTTCTGATATTTCATTTTGAATACTTTTCGCTTTGAGAATTTCTCCAAATAATTCTTTATCGATTTTATAAGAATATGATGCACAACTAACTCCTTGCCATCTAGCATCTTCTTTAGAAATAGATACTGATGGAGAACCATATAATAATAGTTCTTGAACATTATCATCTGAATTAGTTGATTTGAGTTCATGTAGCAGACAATAATGATCATATTTACCATCATATGAATAAGGTCTAAAAATTTCTTTTTTAAGTTTATCGGATATTGTTTTACTCATATCATAATTGTTTTTATCAATAGATGTGATCATACCATTAATATAGTCAGAACTTTTTGATATTGTTTCTTTAATCTCATATATTTTAAAATCTTCTGCTGTGATTAAAGTTATTGGTTTAGAATTATCATGTTTGACATTTAATACAAATAGATATTTTAGTGGATTATCCTTAACAAGGTTTGGATCTAAATATAGAGGAATTAATCCGATACGATCAAGGATAAATTCATTATGTAGTGATGTTTCATTTTTTTCAATGATAATATCAGAATTTTCATAAGTTGTTCTAAAAGCGTAAGTATCAATAGAGGATAATAATGTTCTACGGATAGCGTTAATAATTGTTCTATTTAAACCATATTCTTCATTACCTTTGATTTCAAATAATAAATGATTTTTGTTGCTTTTGTCAGTGTTAACATCAATCTCACAAGTAAAGGCCGACATATATTATTATATTATATTTATATTTTTAAATAATCAAATTTATGTTTATTATTAAAAATTATAATATTATGAAAATAAATGGATATATATATCAGTAAAAATTGTCCCCATTGTAAACAACTATTAATATTATTTAGTGAAAATAAATATCTCATACCTTATTTCAATATAATGGATATAGAAACAAATCCTTATCCACAATCAATTACATCAGTACCAACATTAATTAAAGATGACATATTATATTCGGGTGATAAATTAAATGAAGTTATAAATGATGTTAATCAATATCATATGAGTAAATCAGGAAAGGGTAAAGGACAAGGACACCAATCTGATCAAGGTATGGATCAAGGTAAAGGTAAAGGACAAGGTAAGGGTCAAGATCAAGGTAAGGGTCAAGGTAAGGGATCAGGTAAAGGACCAGGTAAAGGACGGGATAGTAAAAGTGAACCAGTAGGAGATATTGTGGGAATATGTGGTTCTGAAGCATGTATTTATGAAAGTTTAGATGACAGTGATAATAATTTAAATGGTGATTATTGTTTTTTAGATGATGGATATAGTGAAGAGAAACCTACAGGTAAACCAGATAATATGGGGAAAACAGATAAATTTGATAATGGTGCATATGAAGAAATGATGAAAAACAGAGGATCTATGTAATGCGGAAAAACCAAAAATAATATTTATAATATATATAAATGGATGTCAATGAAAAAACATTAAAGATTTTTAAAGCTTTTATTAATGATTTGATAACAGTATTTCCAGAACACCTAGAATTATTAGAGAATACTTATAAAAGTATTTTTGATTTAGATAAATTAATAATAGATGAAAATGAAATTATAAAAGAATTCTTACAATTAATCGATGATAATAGTGATGATATTACAAATAAAAATGATAATATATTTACAGATGATTTATATTTTATTAAAGAAATATCTATGAAGAGTATTTGGGATTCAGATATTAGTGATAAAACAAGAACAAGTATATGGAATTATTTACAATCATTTTGTTTATTAAATATTACAATTAATTCTAATGATAAAATTAATGAAGTATTAAAATCTATAGAATCAAATGAAAAAGTCAAAGATAAAAAAACATTAAAAGAGATGAAAAAGGTCCAGAAAATAAATGAAAATATAAAGAACGATGAAGATAAATCAGAAACCGAAACACTACCAATGAACGGTTTATTAGAAAATACGACTATAGGTAATTTAGCAAAAGAAATAACTAAAGATTTAAATATAGACGGTATGGGTGAAGAAGATATGGGTGATTTTTTCAAACCTGAAAATATGATGAATATTTTTCAGAAAATAAATAGCACAATAACCGAAAAAATAGAAAATAAAGAATTGGACGGAAATGAGTTATTAGGAGAAGCGACTAATTTAATGAATGGAGAAGATATGATGAGTAATATGATGGGTATGTTATCAGGTATGAGTGGACAAGGTGGACCAGGTGCTGTAGGTGGACCCGATCTAAGTAGTATGATGAGTATGTTATCAGGTACCTCTGGATTCGATGGAGATACCCCTGATCTAAGTAGTATGATGGGTATGTTATCCGGTATGGGTGGAGCAGGTCAAAGTTCAAGAGATAATGGTCCAAGTCAAAATTCAAGAGATAATCATAATCCTGATGTTATAAAAGAAAGATTGAGAAAAAAACTCGATTCTAAAAAATAATTTTTTTTTAATAGTTATAATATATATGACTAATTTTTGGTTAAATGATTTAACTGTATTATTTAATAGGAATAATTTGTTAGAAATAATTCCTTATAATAAACAAAATTTAAATAAGAAACTTAATTCAATATTTAGGCTATCTATAATATTTTCAGTGATTATGTTTTTTTTAAAAAAAGATTATCGGTATTTATTTATTATAATAATTACAGGTATATTAACAATAATTATTAATAATAATAATAAGGTATTAAATGTTGAGACCAATACAGTTATTGGAAATAATGATAGTAATACTACAGATGATGAATTGAAAGGTTGTAAACTACCTACAGCTTCAAATCCCTTTATGAATCCAACATTCATGGATTTTGAAGATGGTAATTTATCAAAAGCTTGTAATTCATATGATAATAGTGTAGTACGTAATATGCAAGAGGAATATTTCAATAATGATTTATATAGAGATCCATTTGATATTTTTAATAAAAATAATTCACAAAGGGAATTTTATACAATGCCAGTAAATTCAATAATAAATGATACAATTAAATTTGCTGAATGGTGTTATAAAAGTCCTCCAACTTGTAAGGATGGTAATGGTATACAATGTTCTTCAGATATTATGAGCTCAACCTTAGGAACGAGGGGTGGACCTGGAACTCCTAATACAATTCCATCCTAATTAGTTGATTAAAAAAAAATATATTACAATATATATATGAATATATTTGAAATCAATGGATATGGAGCAAGTATCAAATCAAATGATGAATTTAAAAGTGTTAAATGTTTAGACTCGAATATAGATAAATCTAAATTTCAATTATTTGGCCAAAATAACTTGATGTATGACAAAGGTACAACATTAATAGATGCTCAACAAAATCTTGGTCCAGGCAGATATGAATTAGATAATATGCATGGATGTAATTGTGAATTACCTGAAGCAAGAGATTTACAGTTATCACAAATAGGTATTAATTTTAATGCCGGTTCTGGATCAATCGGAGAAAAAGGTTGTTTAGTAAATATTAATACTGAATTAAGAGATGAAATATTAACAAATAAAAATTATATTCATCAATTGCCTCAAAAATATAATGCTGGTTTTTTTGGTAGAGGCAAATATGATCCTAATGTAGAATCAGTTATTCAGGGTGGTAATTTAACTAGTTTTGGTGGTAAAGCATGTGATGTTTTAGCAGGTGTAACTATAGATAATTACTTTACTCCAATGATACCTAGATTAGCAAAAGAAGTTCAAAACCCTATTCATTTAATACCAGAAGATAATAGTGAAGGGTGGGTCAGAGGCGGAATCCCATCAAGAGATGTATATAAATTAATGGATTATAATGATAGATGTAATAAATTTTAATTATAAAAAATATTTATAAAATATATATATATATATATATATATGAATAATTTGTATACTGAAAATGAATCATATCAACTTGAAAATATGAATAGAGAATCTATGGGTCCTGGATTATATATGTTAGACATATCAAAGAAATTAAATCAAGTAGTATACCCATGGGCTCCTACAGTCAGACTTCAAAAAATGGGTGCTTCGATCAATATGAATATGTCATTGATTGATACTGAATCCGACTTATATAATATTATTAATGTCAATAGTAATAACCCTAATAAAAAATATATACCGGATCCTGATAAGAAAATTGATTACCTTGATTTAAAAGACGGGTTTTTCCAAACTGAAAATAGTTTGTTAACCAATCCGCCTTCTGAACTTAGAGGTATTGCTAAAAATAGATTTTATAATTTATTTAAAGATCCTCAAAAAACAGCGATCGAACCTTTTAATCGTATAGGCGACGATACATACTTAACAATTTTAGATGACTATAAAGCTTGTCCGTTTAATGAATCAATGTATAATAATTTTTAGATAACTTTTTTTCTTATTATTTTTTTCAACTATTAAATTAATTAATTTAATAAATTATTATATATATATTAGTATATTATGGAAGCAGCCGTATTGTTAGGAATATTAGGTGTTGGTTATTTATTAAATAATGATAAAAATACAGGTGATAATGAAATAAATGATATGATTGATATTAACCGACCATCAGATTCTATTAATATACACAATTTTAAAGATTCTGATAAAGAATATAAAGAAAAAATTTTTGAAAATTATGAAAAATCTAAAATTCCTGGATCAAATATAGTGAATTATCAAAATATTCAACAATATATTGATAAACCAGTTAATGATGATAGTGATAGTAACTATATGTATAGTAGTTCTACGGGTAGAAAGATGTTAAAAGATGATTTTTTAGTTAATGATCAAGGTATTAAAACAGAACCATTTTTTAGTAAAGCGCCGCCAAATATTAATTTATATGATAGTAGACAACTTAATAGACATCAAGGAGGGTCGGAATTTAAAACTAAGAAAACAGAACAAGCTAATTTCTTCAAACCATTTAAACAAGGTAATGTATTCGGTGAACAATTTGACGCAGATACATTAAAAGATCATTATGTCGCCAGTAAAATTAATAACAATGTAAGACCATTTGAACAAACACAAGTCCAACCTATGGATACAAATAATCCAATTATAGGTGATATTAATAGACAATATTATGAAAAAAGTAAAACTGAAAACATAAGAACCTTAAGTAATCAAAAAGAATCATATGAGGGTAGAATATTACCTGGTTCAAAACATGGTAAGACTGGTAAAATTGGTCAAGTGTTTGAACATAAACAACAGAATGATTATTTTAATAGTGCTGATAAATGGTTAACAACTACAGGTGCTTATACAGCTAAAATGGAACGTCCTGAAGAAATACTACCAGTTACTAATAGACAATGCTTTAATAAACAAGAATTTGGACCTGCTACAGGTGTTGATAGTGAAGCCCCATCTAACAGACCTCTATTCGCTTTATCAAATAAACAAACTTTCGCGGCTGATACAGTTAGAAATGCTGGGACAGCGGTTGGACAAATGAATAATGATTCAGTTAAAGATTCAATGATGATATATCCTAATGAAAGAGATGTCACTACTTTAAGAACATATGATAGTAATCTTAAATCAGACTATGATAAATCAACTCTAGGTATTCAGGATAAAATCAAAAATACTATTAAACAAACAACTATAAATTCGGCAAATAACGGATATTTGACTGGTACAGATTTACCTACAGAAAGACAATATGATGATGTTAAAAATACTAAGAAACAATTCACCACTTATGACGAAAACTACGTAGGTGTTGGTGGGACTTCTGTTTCTCAACCAATCAATGAAGATAACTATAAAAATATGGAAACTAACGCTACAAAAGAAATCATCGCACAAGGCAGATATCCGGGACCAGAAGGAAGTAAATATTATAATAGTAAAGAAACATATAATATTGAAATTAAAAAGAATGAACAAGATTATTTTAATCATAGACAAACACATTATGATAGAAGTAATCCGGAATATTTAGCTAAAAATACATGTAACTTTACACAGTTCAAAAATAAATTAAATGATACATCTATTGGTTCTTTGGATGGTGGGAGATTAGATCCTAATTTACTAACACCATTCAAAGATAACCCATATACTCAATCATTGGCTTCATTTGTGTATTAATAAAATATATATATATATTATATGCCTTATTATTTTTTAGTCGAAGGACAAGAATCAGATAATGACATAAAAAAATGTAATGGCACTCTCAGTGCGTCATACACTGATAATCCAGGTGAAAATTGTCAAGTAGTATATGATAAAAAAAAAAGCGATGATAAAAATGCTGATGAATGGTGTGAAAGTATGATGGGGTGTTCACTTGATCCAGTTCAAGAAATTAAATTTAGTGATAATGGTTCTGCTACCACTGTTAAAAAAAATCTTAGTGAAATATTAACTAAATTAACACCTTATATGTCTGGTAGTTTTACTGAGACTTCTATGGAATTTTTACAAAAACTCAATGATAAAAACCCTGGATTATTATATAAACAAACTGATAGTCCATATATTATGAAAATAAAAAACTTGTCTTTGCTTGAGTTAGGAAATCCTGTTAATTCAAACGAATTAGATTTTATAGAAAACGTTATTATAAATTTTATAGATTTAACAAATAGTGAAATAGGTTTGTTATTCGCCGATTATTGTGGTGGTGAAGATTTAAATATTGATTTATTATTAACTTTAGCAATATTTTATAATAATAATCTAAATGATTTTTCTAATGTTGAGGATGCTATATTAATTAAAACAACTAATATTTTAAATAGATTATCTAGATATTTACCTGATGTATTTCTAAAAATATTAACAGGTATGAAAATGTGTCCTAATAATTCTACCAAATATATGGTTTTAGAAAATGTTTTCAGAACAATGTTTAAATTTAATAATACTTCTGTTAATTTAGATTTATTTTCAGGATTTAAAAGCGTTATGGATTATCTAAAAAAATTACAAACAATAGAAATGGTAATTGCTATAATAGCTATTGCTTTCGTATTATCCAAGGTATTTGATATGTTTAAAGTAAATGTAGCTATTTAAATTATCTATAAACACATCCTTTTTTTTCATAATATTTCTTTATATGATATTCTTTATCTTTATCTTTACTATAATTATCTATTATATTATAGTTGATTTCAATATTATTTTTTTCAGGTATCATAATAATACCATTTTTTATGAATATTTTTTTTAACATATATATATATGGATAAACAAACCTTATATATTATATTGATTATTGGTATTTTTAATTTTCTCCTTATTAATATTTTCAGATTACAAAAAGATATTATTAATATTAGAAATAAAGTCAATGGTTATATTAAACCAAATAATTATAAAGAAGTTAGTGAAATAAAAGAAAATGATACTGGTATAGGGTTAGATGGTGTTAAAGAAAAAATGAATGAAATTGCAGAATTAGTCCCAATCGACTTTAATAAAATAGCTAAATCTAAAGACAAATTTATACCTAAATATGAACAAATTTAATGTCTATTTCTTATTCTTTTTCACGTAATACATATTTTCAGGTATTTTTTTTTATTGTTTTTCTTCCTCTTTTCTTTTTAAAAGGTTTTCTGACCTTTACCGCGTCGTTTCTACCTCCGCCCCCAAAATCTACCAGTTGATATCCCTGAATCTCGCCGCGGCCGTTATGCAGCGTATCGTCGGGTATGAGCTCCCCGTTTCCGTGTAGAGTAGGAACACCGGCAGCGACGGTAACCCACTCAGGTGCAGAATCGTATGGGGGGCCCAAGCCGGGGTCCCGGACACGAACCGATTTTGTGACATAATCTCCAGCGTTCGGTGGATTTCCAGCGGTTCCGGCCAGGGTACCCGCTTTCGGTTTCAATATTCCGTTTTTTTCACTCAATGGGCAGAAGGGGTTGTTGTTGCCTTCCGCTGTGCGTTCAGTAGCAGGCTGTGTGACGTCGCCGTCATAATTCATGTATTTGGGTGAGTCCCAAATCCTTTTGAAGACCCTCCCCCGACTACTCCCCACCGGGTATAACCATGCAACAATATCATCAGGTATCGTGTGAAACACCTTATGAAGATCTTCTTTATTGAATTTACCATTATTATCTAATTTTAATGCCAAAACGGATGTCGATGTCATATATATATATATATAATAAATAAATTTTACAAAATAATGATTATAAATGTAAGAAATATTAATCCTAAAGATATTTATAACTTATTTGGATAATATGACATAATGTTTATAAAACACTTAAGAAAATGTTACTATAATATATTGTATAATGGATTTATTATCTAAACAAACAATTGATAAAAATAATTTCAATGTATTTATTCGTGATTTATCATCAACTGTAAATACTAATCTTAAACATGTTATTGAAGACACTCTACAAAATGATAAACCTGTTATTCATAAAGGTAAGAAAGGTAAAAAACCCGTTATGAAAAAAGCAGATATTATTAGAGCAGAAGTTAATAAGAAACGCGCTTTAAAAATTATTAAAGATGACTTAGCCACTATTCCTTTTTTATTTGATAATAAGGATATTAATGATCCTTTTAAATCTGTTAAATTATTACAATCTATAGAAGGTATTGAGAAAATGAAATATCTTCTATTGGAAAATTATTGGAATTATGATAAAAAGAAATATATGAATTATATTATTTCACTTTATTATCAATTAAAAGAAACTATTAATATTGACTATAAACCTTTAGTTGATTTAATCGGTAATAAATTACAAAAATATGAATACAAACTTTATATGATGAAAGAATTAGGATATTTATTACCACCTCTTAATTTCTGGGATAATCCTGTTAAGAAATTAGATGATTGGCAAAAAGAAGTAATTAATATTGTGAATAAAAAAGAATCTTGTTTAGTAAAAGCACCAACATCTGCCGGTAAAACATGGATCGCTATGAGCACAGGTATTATTCATAAAAAGATATTATATGTTTGTCCAGCTAAACCAGTCGCATATCAAGTTGGATCACATTTTATCTACATGGGATATAAAGTTCATTACTTAGTTGAAAATCTATCACAAAATTCATTTGACTCCAAAACAAACATATTTGTTGGTACTCCTAAAGAAATAGAAAACAATCTCCATAAAATAGGTAATGATTTTGACTATGCTGTATTTGATGAGATCCATAATCTTAATAAATCAGATGATGGAGATGTATATGAAAATATAATTAAGATATTAGATTGTAATTTTCTAGCACTTTCAGCAACTATCGGTAATATTGATTTTCTTAGAGAAACTTTTAATAAAATCAATCCTTCAAAAAAGGTTCACTATGTAGAATACAATAAAAGGTTTATTAATCATCAGAGATGGATTTATAACGATGGATTAGAATCCGTTCATCCATTATGTTCTACAGATATTGAGGATCTAAATAATGATTTCATCAAGAATTCGCTATCATTTACACCTAATGATTGTGCAACACTATGGGAAATCATTGAAGAAGAATTTTCTGATGAAGAAGAATTAATTGATAGTATGTCCCCAGATGAATATTTTACAGAAAATAAATTACTAACTCTAGATGATTGCTTAGAATACGAACATTTTCTAAAGAATTTTTTAATCGATAATAAAGATAATAATAAGGTATCAGAAGTATTGAATGAATTAAAAGTTAATAGTATTATTAATAATAATAAAGAAAATATCATATCTTTCTTAAAGAATTGTAGCGATAAAGAAATGTTCCCAATGATTATTTTCAATACAGATTCAGAAGTTTGTAAAGAAATATTCTATCATATTTATGAAAATCTAGTAAAAGCAGAAGAACAAGAATATCCTTTTCACTATAAGATTCTTGAAAAGAAACAGGATATTTATGATAAATATTCTGATGATAGAAGTAAATTTATTGATAATATTAAAATATCTAAAACATCTACTGATGCTCAAACAGATAAAAATACTAAAATAGAAAATTATGATAAAAAATCAAAAGAGAAATATATTAATGATGTGTCTAATTATTATATGAGTTGTTTAAACGATATAAATAGAAGTAATGTAGATAAGGATATCAAGAAAATTCAGAAAAATAATCTTAATAAAGAATTCAATACTTTCACAAGTAATCCTGATTTTGGATACCAAGATGTATTTAAAAAACATGAATCGTATTGCTTTACTATGAACGAACCTATGTCCGGTGAAACAATCAAAGGTATCCGTAGAGAAATAATGAAAACACTAGGAGTTAAAATCCCTTACGAACACGCTATTTTTCAAATGTTAAAACGTGGTATTGGATTGTATATTGAAACTATGCCTGATGAATATAAATGGATCCTTCAACGGCTTCTATCTAATAGACAAATTGGTATTGTAATATCTGATAAAACTCTCTGTATGGGTATTGACCTACCAGTAAGAACATGCTGTCTGATGGAGTTCAACGGTCATAATGATTTTACAAATGAAGACTACCTACAAATGAGCGGGCGTGCAGGCAGGAGAGGACAAGATAACAAAGGTAATGTTGTATTCTACGGTGATATTGATTATTTATCACTTATGAAAGGATATCTACCAAATATTATTGGTTGTGATAAAAATATCAATACAAATTATAAAATTCTGAATAAAATTAATTCTACTATTAAAAATGATCATATTGATAAAGTGTTTGAGTATTTCATAAATAATGATAGAAATATTATAGAATGTGAAACAACATTTGATAATCCTAAATTATCATGGTATCTACGGAACTATATTGATTCAAGTGAATTCATAGATGATTTAGATGATATCGAATCATATTTATTTATGAACAAAGTTGATTGTGATATTTATATCCTAAATAAAATGTATGAATTAATAGATTGTTTACCAATAACAAGAGAATATAAATGTAATAAGATAGAGGATAATGTATTATCAACATTGAATATTTTTAATGAAATATTTGAAGTGATTATTAATATTTATAATAATCTGAATAAAGACAAATATCTTTTGATTCGAAAAACACTCAAATTAATATATGATAATATCAGAACAATTATTATTAAATATAACGGATTTTAATAAATCTATATTTTATATGACCGATTACAAACATACTTTTACAACAATTATAGGTATAATGGCTATAATTGTTATTCTATATAGAATTGTTTATATAGGTTACCCAATATTCTTAGAAGGGTATAATACAAATCAATTACATCTTATTTTAAAGGCGATGACCACATTAGTATAAATTAATATATAAATATAAAAAAGGATATATTATAAATGGTTGATTTGGATGGTACCTACCATACCCCAAATATAAATATTAATGAAATACAACCTATTAATTCTGAACCTGATACTCAATATAATAATACAGAGGTGATAACACCCGACGTGATAATGATAGATGTGTTTATGTTATTAACTTGTATGGGTAGTATAAGTATAATAATTTCTAAATGTCTATATTTAAAATATGTTTCATGTTTTAATACAGTTACAGATAATTCCTCCATTAATCCAATAGATAATTTACAAACTTTAATCATAACAAATAATATTATCGATGATGTTTGTTCAATATGTTTAGAGGAATTTAAATACGATGAAGAATTAAAAAAATTAAAATGTGATCATATTTTTCACAAAGATTGTTTAGAACCTTGGCTAAATAATAATAATAAATGTCCGATTTGTAGAGCGATTATTAATTAATTTATAGATAATATATAAATGAAAGATCACAATGCTATATTATTGATATCTGGGATATTATTTAGTCAAGTTTTAGCAAAAAATATTAAAGAAAATTATTAAGCAATCAAGACCTATTAAATCAAAAACATATGGTATGCCTTCAAGCAGATCAACTATAATTAGTTTTATCATATTTTATTTGATTTTTGTAAATAAATTCACAACAACAACTAAATTCATCATAATACTTATAGGTTTAGTATCGTTATCAATGAAATTCATTATTAAAGAACATTCATTAATACAATTATTTAGTGGTATTGTATTAGGATTTATTATTGCGAATATGTTCTATATTATAAATTTAAAAACAATTCAATATATTAAGTAAATGGATGAAGATGAAGCAATACATAATATTATTAAAGTATATTTAGCACAGATGGATAGTGCAGTACATATATCAAAAATACTATGCGAACACTCTGATGATAACGAGCTGACAGGTGATCATATCATATGTGGATTAATCTATAGATTGATGGTTCCTATGACAGATGATCATATGACTGAATCACTCACTAATGCTGATAATATATTGAATGGTTTAGATGAATCTGAATCAGATGAAGAAGAATTAGAAGATAATTCATTAGAAGAAACTACCAATTGTGATAAAAAAAGAAAGTTAAAAATGAATAGATGTTCATGTGAAGTATGTAGTAAATGTAGAGAATGTATTGCTGGTTACGAAGCATATGAAACATATGATCCTATGGTAACTCGATTTAAAGATTCAATTAAAGAAACTTGTGTTAAACATAATATTTTTATTTAGTGTATTTTTCACCAGCAGCATGTCTAAGTGTTTTAGTATTTCTTTTTTTCCAATCATACCCGCTTGTTTTCTCACTCATGATATACATATCACCGCTATTGAGAACAAATTTTATTCTTTCGCCGATAGTTTGAGATTTATAATACCATTGCCAATGGATCGGTCTGCTACCGCCTAAAGAACAAGCGATAACCTTTTTCCGTTCAGAATCACCGTGAAAACCTATACCACATTTCTTTATATCGTAATACAAATTACCCTCGACTTCTAGATTGGTTGCTTTTTCTCCAAATATCTCTAAAGATTTTCTCCATTTGTCAATCAAACCAGCTTTTTCATACGAAATGATAGTCCCTTTCTTATTTTCGTAATCTGGTTCTTGCTTCTCCTGACCGTAACATACATTATACCTAGCAAGTTTATTCAATACTTTGCTTCTTCTTGTATCCCAATATTTTTTATCCCATTCAAAAGATAGCTGCTCTGATAGCATATCTTTTGATAATACCCCTGCTAGTTTTTCGACTCCGTTACGGATAATCAATAGCGAAGCAGGTTCAACTCCATCTTTGTCTTCAAGATAGTCGTCTAACCGGATGTATTCGCTATCTATTCCTTTTTCTTTAAGGATTGTACTGAACTCGAATAATTCTTCTACACTAAAACCACAAGCAGCTAACCCATCACCGTTAATCTGCATACCAGCATGGTTCTCTGATTGTTCTCCGGCTGTGATACAAATCGCAACATTTTCTTCTACAATTGACACTACTTTCTTCTCCTTCTTATCCTTTTCCTTCTCCTTCTTATCCTTTTCCTTCTCCTTCTTATCCTTTTCCTTCTCCTTCTTATCCTTTTCCTTCTCCTTCTTATCCTTTTCCTTCTCCTTCTTAACATCCTTAATTTCTTCAGACCACGGTAGGTGAGACAATAGGGTTTCCATAGTGACTCCGTCTTTCACTAATCCCTTCTCTAAGATCATTTTGAAGATTTGGTCCCGTATGCTTTCGGCAGCACATTTGTTAAACTCCATATTTCGCTTTAATTATGATTAACAAAGATCTCAAATTTATAAAATAAACTTAAAGAAATATATTATCTTTTAATAATAAATGTTTTTAGTGTATTTATTGAAGAATGATAATAAATCATATGTTGGATATACTAATGATTTCTATAGAAGATGGAAGCAACATAATGGTATTTTGAAGGGTGGTGCTAAATACACTACAAGAAATAATAATGGTAATAATGGTTGGGAACCTATATGTATTGTTGATGGATTTCTTTGTAAGAAAGAAGCTATGCGATGTGAATGGAAATTAAAAAGAGCAAGAGGTTATTTGAATAGGATAAAAAATATTGACTATATATTTAATAATAATCAAAAGTTTACAAGTAAAGGATCAAATATTGATACTTTAAATTTAAAAATATATACTAAAAAAGAATATTATGGTTATTTTAATAATTTAGAAATAAATGAATTAGAATGGTTCTAACTTAATTAGAATAAGCTAAACCACCCATACCGCTCATGATACGGAGAACATTGTAGTTGACAGCATATATTTCATAAACAACATTTGATAGCGCGGTACCACCAGTTCTAATAAGTTGAGCAGAATCAATTCTAGAGAAGTTACAGGTGCCAGACGGTTGATGTTCTTCCGGCTTGAGGGCGAAGGAGTATACAGCAATAGAATCATTGAAACTGTTAGAGTCAGATGCATTAGTCCAAGAATCACTTGTAACATTAAGACCACCCGGACCAGTATGGTGTTCCCATACTTGTGCTTGGGTGAAGTAAGTGATAGGGCGTGCCGCGAATCTGTCATGACCATTTAATTTAAGTCCATATGTGACCTCTTGACCAGCACCCGCTATTAGCGATAGGGAGCTACCCTTTGCAACAGACCATACACCAGTCCATATAAGTTCTTTAACTGGATGATTGAAGTTAAGGTCAATGGAGTTACCAGTTGATTGCTGATGTTGTAATTGTTCAATTAAGTATTCATGAGATACTTGGGCGAATCGGCGTCTCTCATCTGTATCGAGGTAGATGTAGTCAGCCCATAGTGTTTGATCCGTGGGGGCGTTTGTTCCAGTAACGAATACATTAGAAATAGTATGTTCTAATATAATTTTAACTTCATGGTATTGAAGAGCAATTAATGGAAGAGCTAGGCCCGGATTTCTACAGAACCAGAACTGAAGAGGAACATATAAATATTGTCCTGAATTAAGAGAGTCACCGGCGGTGTCCGTCGATTGTGATTTCTTGACGCCACCATAACCAGCCATTCTTTGGAAAAGAGTGTTTTGGTAGTCCCGAACCCCTTCTCCGGTCAACACGCCTGACGCATTTTGATTTCTACCAGCGACCGTTCCCATGGGATTTGGTTCAGTTAATTCAGCCCATGTCTCCATCCAAGAACCATAATGTTTATCAATAGTTTGACCACCAATTTCTACAGATATATTAGAAATCCAAGCAGCACCAGGATTAGCTATATTGAATGAAGCGTTATTATTTTTCATATCAACTTGTAAATACATTCTATGGACTAAATCACCATTACGAGAGATGGTAGCGGTACAACGACCATCTTGGCCGGCACTGAAACCATTCCAGGTTTGTTGAATAGCTTCCATAGAGAAGTTAGTGTGTCTACGGTAGACGACTTTGAAGAAAGTGATTTGCGGGTTGCCAGTAAGGTAGATGTCTTGAGCGCCATAAGCTACGAGTTGCATTAATCCTCCTCCCATTGTTTTTATATACTAGCATATAAAAAAATTTCAGATAAATTCAATTATCGATAATTAAAAAATAAATATGGATAACATTAATATCGATAATTAAAATATTCATCTATAAGTTGAGATTAATTACGAATACTATCCATGTAATTCTTATTAAATAATTTAGTAAAATATTGAAAATAAAATATTAACTATAATATAAATGTCTGAAACGAACACTCTTGATTTAACTGAATTATCTAATGAAGAGACTTCTGTTAAAGCTGAAATAAGTGATGTTCCTGTAGAACCAGAAGAAACTGTTGAGGAACCAGTAGAGGAACCAGTATCCGTCGGCGATGTTGAGGAACCAGTATCCGTCGGCGATGTATAGGAACCAGTAGAGGAACCAGTAGAGGAACCAGTAGAGGTAGAAAAAGAAGAACCAGAAGTAGAAGAAGTAGAAAAAGAAGAAACTGTATCTGTTCAAGAAGTAGAAGAAGTAGAAGAAGAACCAGTTCCATCTGTTCAAGAAGTAGTATCAAATGTTAAAGAGATCCTTACATCTGATCCAGTAGAATCATCTACACCTGAACTACCTTTTACAGATAAATTTAATGAATTGACTCGTATAGTCCAAGCATTAAATTTCAGAGATCCATGGAATTCTAGATTATCTGCATTAAAAACATCATCGGATTCGAATACAGATAAATTAAGAGAATTGATAGATGTTCTTAAAGATTGGAAATTTAAACCAGAATACAAGAATAAATTAGTTGTCATTAGAGATGATACTGAATCATCTGTAGAAGATAGATTTTTACAAGTAGTTGAAATTGTTGAAAGAATTGGTTTAAGAGAACCATTTAGATCACAATTAATTGCTTTAAAATAATTTAATATTATTTTATAACATTCATTTTTTAATTTATTAAAAGAAAATTTTAATAGATAGATTTAATTATAATTATTTATTTAGTTACTGTAAGCAATAACAAAGTTATCGAGATTGAGAACTTTAGTTCGAGTATGCGAGACCACCCATGCCACTCATGATACGGAGGACATTGTAGTTGACGGCATAGATATTGGCATTAGGGGTGGTTCCTGTTAATTGAGCAGTGTCAATGCGAGAGAAATTACAGGTACCACTGGGTTGATGTTCTTCAGGTTTGAGGGCAAATGAATATACAGCGATCTTGTCCTCTATACCACCGCCAGGAACCGTCGTTTTAATTAATCCACCTACTCCAGTATGATATTGCCATACTTGAGTTCTTGTGAAATACTTGGAATCACGAGAGGCAAAACGATCATGTCCGTTTAATTTTAATTGAAAGGAACCGGTCAGCTGGGTCAGGTCTTGATCCGCGGCGCGGGCACTAGTCCAAATAAGTTCTTTAACAGGATGATTAAAGTTTAATTTTGTTCCACCGGATGTAAGAGTAGCACTTTCATGTTGAACTTGTTCAATAAGGTATTCATGAGAAACCTGAGCAAATCGTCTACGTTCATCAGTATCAAGGTAAATGTAATCTGCCCATAATTCTAAACCAGTAAGGGCATCAACCACGTTAGTTTCAAGAATAATCTTTACTTCATGATATTGAAGAGCAATTAATGGAAGAGCAAGACCGGGATTTCTACAAAACCAGAATTGTAACGGAACAAAAACTTTACCGGCCGCACCTTCAGCTACACCCCCCATTCCACTCATATTTTGAAAGGTAGTGCCATCTGTGTTGGCGGGGTCGCGGACCGTGCCTGATGGATTAGGTTCAGTCAATTCCGCCCATGTTTCCATCCAGTGTCCATAGTGTTTATCAATAGTTTGTCCACCGATTTCGACTTCAACATAATTTATTAAAGAAGAACCAGGATTTATTTGGCCACCACTCGTTGTCGTGAGAGTCGTGGTTTCCAAATATAATCTGTGAACTAAATCACCATTGCGGGAGATGGTGGCCGTAACACGAGATCCCGCGGGAGATGGAGTCCCATTAAAAGTTTGCTCAATAGCCTCCATGGAGAAGTTAGTGTGTCTTCTATAAACGACTTTGAAGAAAGTGATTTGCGGGTTGCCAGTAAGGTAGATGTCTTGAGCGCCATAAGCTACGAGTTGCATTAATCCTCCTCCCATTGTTTTTATATACTAGCATATAAAAAAATTTTGGCGAAATTCAATTAAATATTAGGATGCGAAATTCAATTAAATATTAGGATGCGAAATTCAATTAAATATTAGGATGCGAAATTCAATTAAATATTAGGATGCGAAATTCAATTAAATATTAGGATGCGAAATTCAATTAAATATTAGGATGCGAAATTCAATTAAATATTAGGATGCGAAATTCAATTAAATATTAGGATGCGAAATTCAATTAAATATTAGGATGCGAAATTCAATTAAATATTAGGATGC
>Ga0209279_10000654_pt1 | contig 21188 bp, 27 predicted proteins | sample CoawatmetaG00DNA_3_FD_187508 | JGI IMG/M metagenome (GOLD analysis project Ga0209279, IMG submission 187508) | Marine microbial communities from the West Antarctic Peninsula - Coastal water metaG006-DNA (SPAdes) (version 2) | ecosystem: Environmental > Aquatic > Marine > Coastal ... | reverse complement strand
GCAAGCTACACGGCTCTATCAAGGGCTATGTAACTGCTAAGATGAATAGAAGTATTAAAGGACGCTTCACAGGAGGCTCTGTAATGCCTTCTCTTACGTTTGAGATGGCTCAACACGGTAAGTTTATAGATGAGGGTGTAAGAGGCTCTAAGAGTAACTATTTAGAAAATAGGAATAGCCCTAATAAGTTTAGGAATGGTAAAAAGAGTGTACCTGTAGGGCCTATTAAGAAGTGGTGTAAAAAGAAGGGTATATCTGACAGGTTGGCTTTTATTATAGCTCGGTCAATATACGAGAAGGGTATTAAGGCATCTCACTTCTTTAGTAAGCCTTTACAGAAAAGAAACAAAAGTATGTGGATGGAATACCACAAAGCAATAGCAGATGACATAGCAACTAACTTTGCTAACAAAATAGAAAAACAATTAAAGAAGGCTCAAAAGGCTAAACAAATTAGAAAATAATGGCATATAGACAAATTAACGTAAGAAGCCCTTTTTATGTAGAACAGGCAACATCAGAGCCTGTAATACAGCTTAATGTAAGAATTTGGAGAGGTGGTACAATACTTCAAAGACCTGCAGCAGCTACGTACACTCTAGAAAAAGAGTCTATAGACGGCTATGCTATATTTGAAATATCTGAGCTTATAAGAGACTACTGTGAGCAAGGAGACTCTATATATGCCTTAAACACCGTTTGGGTAGAGACTGAAATACAGGACTTTACATTAGCTGCGTTAACTATAGAGCAATACTTAGCTACAGAAGGCTACAATATACACACTGAGTCTGTTCAAAAGAGTGGTGACACATTTACAGATAGCTTTGTGATGTTACCTAAAGATATGTATGGTAACTATAGAATAACAGGAGCAGCAGGGGAAACGTCTTTAGTTCAAATAATGACTAATGCAACAGATTACGTTAGTTGGAACGTCACAGAAAACTACTTAGTAGGTAGCCCTGTATCTTATGCGTACACACCTGTTTTGATAGGTAGCTCTAACACTATAATACAAACATTACTCTTAACAGATAACACAGTAAGCGTAGACTTTGACTTAAATGGAGAAACATCTACACTGTATCACGATTTGTTTAATTGCAATAAGTACAACACACCTATAGCGGCCAACTCTGTAGGATACGATAGACCTCAATACTATAACGCTGAATTAAGCAGGCCTGTTGTGTTAAACTATGTTAACAAGTACGGAGCTAAAAACTCATTTGCTTTTACTTTAAAACACACAGAAGATATAACGTCTACTTCTGAGTCATTTAAGAGAAACGTAGTGAACTACGAAAACCTAAATGGAATTAACGTGCAGCACGCCTCTAGAAAGATTGTAAAGGCTTCTAAGCAGTCTTTTACCATTAATACTGATTATATAAATGAGTATTACGTTAAGCAGTTAGAAGAGCTTATATTAAGTGAGTATGTTTGGGCCTCAATTCCTCACATATCTAGCAGCTTAGTTCCTGTCATTATAATGGATAAGAAAATAGCTAAAAAGAATCATTTAAACGACAGATTAATACAGTACACTTTTAAAGTAGAAATAGCTAGAGATTACATAAATACTATACGATAATGAATATACCAATTAAGATAGTAGTAGGGGATAATTTAGACTTATTAGATATGTTTTCAGATGAGGGTATAACTATTAAATCTGTAGTGAAGGATATGAACGACCCTAAGAAGTTGTTCACAGATTTTTCTAGGAGCTTTACACTTCCCGCTAGTAAGCAAAATAATAAAGTATTTAAGCACTACTATAACGTAGATATACAAAATAGTGTAGATTCTAGAGAGCTTATACCTGCTAAAATCTTAATGAACAACAGAACATACAAGGTAGGTAATGTGAGAGTAGATGGAGCACGTATTGAGAACGGTATTGCTATACACTACAAGGTAACCTTTATAGGTAAGCTATCAGAGCTATCTAGGCAGATTGGTAAGGACAAAATTAATGAGTTAGATTTCACTAGCTTATACAATGGCAGCTTTGACTTTAAGGCTGAGGTACAAAACACTACCAAAAGAGATTTAATGTTTCCTGTTTCTAGTAGAAAAGAGAGGCTTTTAGCAGATAGTGGTACATCTAGTTTAGGTGTAGCGAACGCTAGGAACATAGCTTTCTCCACAGCCACATCTAGTGCTGACTATGGATTAACAGAGGGGGGCTTAGTAGGTGCTTTATCTGTAGGTGCTATATTGGACAAAATAGAATCAAAATACAGCTTTAACTTTACAGGAATACTACAGGCTGACTATGTAAGGGATTTGTATCTTTGGCTACACCGAACTGATAAGCAACGCTCAGGAGAACTACTAAAGGCTACAGCAACAGGGTACGCATACACAGGAACAGCTAACGCCAACTTTTTAGCTATAAATAATGGTTTCATATACAATCCTACAAGTGAAACTAGCGACTTAGGACAAGACAGGAAGTTCTTTGTTACTATTAAAGGTACTTTTACAGGTAACGCTAATGTAAAACTTATAATGGGTGGCAATGTAGTAAGAGAAGTAAGCACTACAGGAGAGTCTACAGACCCTGTGATTATGTATGGAGACGGAGTAGATAGAATATTTCAAGTGGAGGTAGAGAACGACACGTCTAACACTGTAGCCGTAGAAGTTAAGATACTACAGTTTGACAGAGAGTACATTACAGCAGGTACAATAAGTTTTAAGACTTGGATACCTAAACCTACAAGGACTATGACAGCATCGGCTTCTATTGGTACGGCAGGAACTTACAGCGCTCAGGATAACATACCTGATATGGGTGTGATGGAGTTTTTAAGCTCTATTTTCAAAATGTACAATATAATAGCTGAGGTTGACGCTGACTTAAATGTATCTACTAAACACTATGACCACTTTATGAGTGAGGGGGAAGTTAAGGACGTTACAGAGTATGTAGACGTAAGCGGTTACGATGTAAACAGACCTAACCTATTTTCTAGTTTATTAATGCAGTTCGAAGAGCCTCAATTAGCTCTAGAGCAAGGATATAAGGCAGTAAATGGTAAGAATTACGGGTCTATTAAGTATGACCTAGTAGGTAGAACAGGAGTTAAGCTGTCAGGTAGCACATATAAGCTAGATATTAAGAATCAAAGGTCACCTTTAGAGCCTATAGACGATTTGGATGACGGCTCTGATTTCAGGGTATGTTATGCCTTATTTAGTGATGTAGGAGGCACAGAGCAATCTATTAAGCCTATGTTTACTTATATATGCACACCTGACACAACGACAGGGAGTGTATCTAGCGTAGCTTTTTACGGTAACGCATCAGCTAGTGGCAGTACATCTTATACAATGCCATCTAACGTGCATCAGAGAGCGCAGGCTAGCCCTGTAGGGTTTTATGGTGACGTAGGGTTATATTTCGGAGAAGAGCGCTCAGAGTACCGCTATGGCTTTGATATGAATGGTAATGGCCTATGGAATAGTTTCTACAGAGGTACTACAGCTTTAATGTTTGACGAAGATAAGCGAAAGGTTAAATTTAAGGCCCATATTCCACAATCTAAGCTTTTACTACTTAAGCTATCGGATACTTTAAGGATAAGCAATAAGTTCTATAATATAAACGCTATAGAGACTAATTACCTATCAGGAGTTACTGAGCTAGATTTAATCTTAGTAGGAAACTCTAAACTAGAGCAATTTACTACAGACACAAGAAGCTTAGAAAATGAAAGTACTACTGACACGGTTTATCTTACTTATGTAGATGCTACTTCGGGAGAGATTTCTCATACAACGATAGCTCCTAATAGTACGATTACTTTAGATATGGTAGGAAGCTTAATAGGAAGTAGTGGAGATGTTGTAGAGACTTTTTCTTAGTATCTGTATCAGTAATGAAGTTACAAGGTAGTTATTCCAAAATTAAAAACCTGAGAAGTTACCTCTAGTTATTAACAATTAAACATAGTAATCTAGTCTTTCTTGATGGTCTGTTATCTGTGGTAATACTTTTTTCAAAGCCTCTAATACCTCTACAGCTATAAAATACTCAGCTTGAGTAGTTATCATATCATCCTGTCTGTTTCTGTATGATTCCTCTTTGATTACTTTCAAGACCTCTACTAACTTAGTCTGTTTTGCGATTAGCTTTGTTATTTCGTTTGTGTTTTTCATAATAGTTGTTTTGCTTGGGTCAAAGATACAAACCTTTTTAAGTACAAACCAAACTTTTTTTAATCTTTTTTTAAATTAATTTACAATCCTTTAATTTACAGACACTTACGTATGAAACTTTTTTTTACTTTATGCCATTATATACCTAGATATGTTTTTAAATAAAGACTTACAATGATAGAAGCAATACTTTTTTTACTAGAAAAGACCGACAGACAGACAAGAAATACAGATATTGCTAAGGGACTATATAAGTACCCTGAGACGTGGCCTGAACTAAAGAGATACTTAAAATACAAATTTAAAAATAGATACTAATGGCTAAAGAAGTAAGAAAAGTACATATTAGCGTAACATCAAACGCTAGTAAAGACTTAAACAAGGGTACTGTGGCAGCCAAGGGCCTCTCGGGGTCACTTAAAGGGGTTGCGACATCAGCTAACTTGGCTACAGGTGGTATTAGAGCAATGACTATGGCCTTAATCTCTTCAGGGGTAGGAGCTTTAGTAGTTGGTCTAGGTGCTTTAGTAGCAGGATTTGGTGGGTTAATTACTAAGAGTAAGGAGTTTGAAAAAGCTCTATCTACACTTCAAGCGGTAACAGGTGCTACAAATGAGGACATAATAACCTTAAAAGAACAGGCCAAAAGCTTAGGTAGTACTACAGCGTTTACAGCGTCTCAAGTTGTAGAGCTACAGACTGAATTAGCAAAGTTAGGTTTCAAAACAAACGACATAACAAACGCTACAGGCTCTATATTAGACCTTGCAGCTTCTTTAGGTGTAGGATTAGCTGAAGCGGCTGAGTTCTCAGGTAGTATAGTTCGCTCTTTTGGGTTAACAACTAAGGATACTCAACAGATTGTTGACGTTATGGCCAAGTCAACTAGTAGTTCGGCATTAAATTTCGAATCTCTAAGGGAGTCTATGAAGTTAGTTGCTCCTGTCTCTAAGGCTGTAGGGGTTTCAGTAGAGAAGACAACGGCATTGCTAGCTGTTCTAGCAGATAGAGGACTTAAGGGGTCTATAGCAGGTACGGGACTAGCTAAGACCTTTATAATGCTTAGTAAACAAGGCCTAACTCTAGAGCAAGGTCTAGAAAAGCTAAATGCTTCAGGTGGAGACCTAAATACAGCTATTGAGATGGTGGGTGTTGTAGCTGCTAAGTCATTTTTAACTTTAGCAGGTGGCCAAGAAGATATAGCAGGACTAGAACAATCTTTTATTGATGCTGAAGGAGCTGCTAAGAAAATGGCAGAGATTAAGCTAGATAACCTAGCAGGAGACACTACTAAACTAGCGAGTGCTTGGGAAGGGTTTCTTTTGTCTATGGAAGATGGCTCAGGATTACTTAATAAGATGGCTAGAGGTAGCTTAAAAGCACTTACAGCGGTTATAGGCTCTATTCAGAGTGGGTTATTTAAGATGGGCCTAGCTTGGGACAATGTAGTTTTAGGTTTTGAATTTGGTGGGTTAGCTGTTCAAAAAGCAGGGGCTTACTTTACGGCACTAGGTAAAGAGATATCTATATTTGCTGTAGATGCTATGATGGCTATGGCTGACGTTCCTATTATAGGTGGGTTAGTAGATGACGCTACATTAATAGCTAAAAGAAAGCAATTAACAGGAGAGCTAGAGGCCGCTAATAAGCTTATCAATGATTTCTCTATAAAACAATTTGAGAACGAGCAAAAGAGAGATAAAAACAACGTAGAAGCTAGATTAGGTAGAAGATTAGTAGATTACAGAAATGCAGAAGAGCAAGAGGCTAAACTAGAAGAGGAAACGCAAGTAATTAAGGATAAAAAAGACGAAGACCAAAGAAAAAAAGACGAAGACGCTAGAAAAGCCTTCTTAGCTAAGCTTAAAAAGTTAGACGAAGATACTGATGATGTTACTCAATTAGAGAGAATACAACGTAAAAGAGAACGCCATTTAAAAGACCTTGAGACTATCAAAATGAACGCCACAGAGCGTAAAGAAGCCGAAAAGGTTATCAATGGTATATACGACCAACAACGTGACGCTCAGATAGATAAGAACGAAGAGGCTAGAAAAAAGAAGTTACAGGATTTTATGAAAGGTTTTGGTGTTGAATCAGTAGACCCTGAGCAAGCATTAAACGACAGAAAAACAGCTCACTTAGCAGAACTAGATTTACTTAAATTAGAGGAGACAGAAAAGAAGGAAGCTATAAAAGCTATTAACGCTTTTTATGACAATGAAGAGAATGTTTTAACCGACCAAAAAAGACTCGATAAGGCAGAACAAGACAGGATAGAATACGAGACTAAAAGAGGGCTTATCTTAGACGGATTAGATTTAGCTATACAAGCAAGTGGGCAGGAGACTAAAATAGGGCAAGCTTTACTTAAGATTAAGCAGGGTATGATGTTGGCTGAAATGATTATGAAGATGAACGCTTATGTACAACATATGAAGTTGGTAGCTCAAGAAGGTATTAACAGCACTGCAGTAAAGGCAGCCGAGCAATCGGGGTCTATTAATGTAGGTTTCGCTAATGCAGCTAAATTAGGGCCTCCTTTTAACGCTTTACCTTTAGCTTTAATGGGTATTCAGGCAGCTATGATGCTCAAGAATATGGCTAAGAGTAAAAAAGAAATGAAAAAAGCAACCTCAGGGCTAGGTGGCTCGGGTAGTGGTGGTGGCTCTGTAGCTCCACAAGCTCCTAACTTTAACGTAATAGGTCAGACTTCAGCAGGAGACAACTTAATAGCAGACACTATCCAAGGAGCTAATAACAGACCAATGAGAGCGTTTGTTGTAGACAAAGATATTACTAATTCACAGGAGTTAACACGTAACACAGAAGCCGAAGCAAGTGTAGGCTAAAAGTGTTTTTAAATAAAGAGATATTATGAAGTTATTCGAAATGTTAATCGACGAAACTAAGGAGCTATTCGGAGTAAATGCACTCTCAATAGTCTCCAATCCTGCCATACAGTCAGACTTTGTGGCCCTAGGTGACGAGAAGCCTGTCTTATTGGCAGAAGTAAGCAAAGACAAGCAGATACTTATGGGTGCTGCTTTGATTCCCGATAAGCCTATTTTCCGTAAGGGAGAAGAGGAGGATTATTACATCTATTTTTCAAAGGAAACTATAGCTAAAACAGCTGAGGCCTTCTTTAGAAATAACAATCAAAACAATGCTACTCTAGAACACAATGAGACGTTAGAAGGAATGACTATCTTTGAATCTTGGCTAGTAGAAGACCCTGAGTTCGATAAGTCTGCTAAATACGGCTTAAATGTGCCTTCAGGGACGTGGATGGTATCTATGAAAGTAGATGACAATGATGTGTGGAACAACTACGTAAAAAATGACAAGGTTTTCGGCTTCTCAATAGAGGGGACGTTTGCTAATAAATTAGTTAAGGATGTAGAGCTTTCAGAGCAAGTTGAACTTTCAGAAGATGACGTATTAAATGAGACTCTAGCAATGATAAAAACATTTGTAATTAATAACATATAAAATTATGCCAATTAGAGTAATAACAGGGGTTAACGAATCTGACCCTATCACAGGTGATTCACACGCAAGCACTATAACGTCAAATGCATCTTCTAGGGTTTCTGTTTCTGAATCAGAGCCTTTACCGATAGACAATAGAATCGTAGTAAATCAGTCTAACTACCTATCAACTATAGGCGGCACTATTGACAGCACAAAAGAGTATTTTATTGATGGTATAGTAGATGTAGGCACTACCTCTATTGTTGTACCAACTACAGGTATGACTCTAAGGGGTCAAAGCTTCGATATAAGCGGTTTAGTTTCAACAGAGGACAATTATACTATGTTCATCTCTGAAACGTCTTTAATTGGCTCAGGAAACATTTTAGGGCAAGACTATTACATTGAAACATCAGGCGTAAGCTCAAAGGTTTACGAGATATATGATGCAACAGGATTCAACGCCTTTGAATTTCAAAGAGTTAACTACATTAATTGCACATCTTTAGGAGACATTCACAACTATAGACAAGGTCTTGAAAGTGGTACGGGTAGATTTGGGGGCAGCCCTTCATTAACGCTACACGGTACGTGGGTAGGTGGTTTTAGAATTACCACATCTATTGTTAGGTCAATGAGTGACACAACCACAGAGCCTCTTTTTAAAGCAGGTACAGCCTTCTTAATGAATAGTAGATTCCTTACCGATATGAACGTAGACCTAGGTACTTTACAGCCCTTATTAGATTTTGCACCTGCTAACTTTAACAATACAGACATACTACAGCTACAGGGTATGTTAGTTACTAGAGACGGCGTCTCAGACCCTACAGATGTAAACCTGACACCAAACATTTCAGAGATAGATGTGGCCTCACAATGGAAATCCAACCTAGGGTTACACAATACTTTTGTTGGTGGTATGTTAGCAGTAACCACAGAGGTTGAAACTGTTATAGCTACTCAGGATGTATCGGTTGTTTTACTAGGTACTCAGACGTCTAACGATTTACAGCATTTTGACACGCCGTCAAATGGTCAGTTAAGATTATTAGGTAATGTACCAACAGAGTACACTATAGTATTTGACTTTGTAATAGTAGGGGCAGCAAATGGAGAGTATGAATTGGAGCTTATTAAAAATGATGGAGGTGTTGAGACAATCGTAAGAAGCCAATTGAGAGTTATAAACAAGCTTCAAGGTGGTAGAGACGTTGCATACTTTAGCGGTCAGTATAACACACATCTACATAATACAGACTTTGTGTATTGGAAGATAAAGAACACTACAGGAACTCAAAACGCTACAGTTGAGTTGGGGTCTATGTGGCACGTTCAAACAAGGTAGACAGCATTACTTATAGAGTAAAATAATGTTTTTAAATAAAGAGAATGTACATAAGAGCAAAATATCCAAAGGTAGGTAATAAATTCGGAGGGCCACAAGCAAAGGCCCAAGGTTTTGGTAGCTTATACGGAGGCAACCAAGTTAGTGACGTAGCAAATAGCTCTACAAGCAACACATCCAATAGACTATCCACTAGCGATATGTTTGGAGGTAATATCGTATCTATATACACTAATACTAATAATGGTAATGAGCTTGTATTCACAAATGAATCTATTTTCTTAATAAACAACTCAACACTAGAAATAACAGAAATAAACACTGAGAGAGCTTTAGAATTTATTAACGAGAGCGATTGGCTAAAAGACTAATAAAATGGCAGTAACAAATACAGGAATAGTAGAGCGTAACATTACAGGAGTGAATGAGTCTGACTTATGGTTAGATAGTGAGGCCACAAGCTCAGTAAGTAACACAGGAATAGTAGAGCGTAGTATTACAGGTGTACACGATGCAAATTTCGTGCACCCTTTAGGAGATGAAGAGATTACAAATGGAGATTTTTCTAACGGAACTACAGATTGGACATTCTCAACAGGTGCAACTTTAACAGGTTTAGGAGCAAAAATAACACACACACCTACTTTAGGTAGTATATCACAAAGTGGTGCTTTAGTAATAGGTGTAAACTATAAATTTACCTATGAAATTACTGAAAGTGTTTCAGGAGGTTTAAAACTAAATTCTGCCACAGATATAGCAATGGTTACAAGTGTAGGTATTCACACAAAATACTTTGAAGCTGCTTCAGTTGATTTGACTATTGTAAGAACAAACTCAATCGGTAATGATGTAACTATAACAGACATCTCAGTAAAAGAAGTACTAGTCAGTAGAGAGTCAACAGCAACCAACACGGGTGTAGTCGAAAGACCAATAACAGGAGTTAACGAATCCGACTTATGGCTAGATGCTGAATCTACAAGCGTAGTAAACAATACGGGTATAGTTGAAAGACCAATAGTAGGGGTTAACGAATCAGACGAAATGTTTCCTGATAACACAATATCTAACATAGTAAATATAGCAGGTTTAATAGGCTCTTTACTAGATAGCTTAGAAGCTAGGGCCACAACCTTTGAGAATAGAGATGCTACACAAACAATATTAATTAACTTACAAAAATGTTAAAATGAGTTTACTAGATAAAGCGACAATCATAACAACCCCTACAGCTCACAGCAACGGGAAACTACATAGTATAAAAGGAGGCGCAGTAGCAGACTTCGACGTAGTGCGTGGCTCAGCGGCCACTAGAGTTAACGCTGAAGGATTGATAGAATCTGTAGCAATTAATACTCCTAGGATAGACTACACCACAGGAGAAGGCGTAATTTTAACAGAGCCTCAGTCAACTAATTTGATAGTCAATAGTGAGTTAAATAATGTAGAAAATATATTGGTTTCAGCGGTATCTCACACAATATCTTTTTATGGCACAGGTAGTATCACACTTAGCGGCACACACTCAGCTACTTTAGTAGGCACGGGAGCAAGCGACAGAGTTAGCTTAACCTTTACACCCACTGCAGGCACATTAATTTGTACCGACTCAGGGAGTGTAGATAAAAAACAGGTAGAAGAGTTATCATACAGCACTTCCTATATTCCTACTTCAGGAGCTATTACCACAAGGTTAGGTGATGTAGTAACAGGAGCAGGAGATGTAAATACTTTTAATAGTACTGAAGGTGTGTTATATGCAGAAATAGCATCGTTAACGCAGGATGATACATACAGACTTATGGGTTTGAATGATGGTAGTGCTCAAAATAGAATAAACATAACCTACAACAATGAAACTAATGAGCTTGTTTTTTATTGTAGCGTTAATAATTTGAGTGAGTTTCTTTTTACAAAAACATTAGCTGACACAACAACTTTTCACAAATGCGCTTTGTCATATAAATCAAATGAATTTAAAGTGTATATAGATGGAGTACAAGAAAACGTACAACTAAGTGGTTCTGTATATCCTGCAAACACTCTTGATACATTAGATTTTAACCTAGGTAACGGCGCTTTCCCTTTCTATGGAAAAACCAAATGCATTGCGGTTTTGAAAGAGGCTTTAAGCGATGAGGAATTAACTTGCTTAACAACAATATAATGATATACTTAAGATACGAATTTAACGACAAAGAACAAGCCGATACAAAGATAGAGGCTTTAGGAGAAGATGTAAACGCGGCATTTATAAGGCTTAACAAGCTTGTGATGACAGAAGGTGCTTACGATAGCGAAGGGGTTGAAATAACGGCCCCTATACTATCTCTAGGTTACGCAGTAGATGTGCTATGGCGAGACCTAGACGCTTCGCCATATGGGTGGAAAACTTACGAGGTAACGCCAACAATTCCAAAACATAAATTACTATAATAACTAGGGTCACACGCAAAACAAAAGGATGTTTATATTGTTTTTAAATAAAGTATAAACCTTAAAACCAAACCCTTATGTTAAGTGCAAAAGACACATTAAAAAAGATTGCTGACGCTTTAAATATCGCAGCAGAGCCGACACCACAACCTGAGCCTGTAGAGCCAACAAAAGAACTAATAGAAGAGCCAACAGCTGAGGTCGTAGAAGAGGTTAAACAAGAAGTAAAAGAAGAGCCAAAGGCAGAGCCACAAGAAGAGACCGAGGCAGAGCCAAAAGAAGAGGTACAGGAAGAGCCTAAAGAAGAGCCTAAAAACGAAAGGGTAGAAGCTTTAGAGAAGCAACTAGAGGACTTAAAAGGAATCTTAGCAAACGCTATGAAACAAGAAGAGCCAACAGAAGTAGAAGTACCAACAGAAGAGCCTAAGGGCCTAACTCATAGCCCTGAAAAGGAAGTCAAAAAGACAGCTAACGGAGTAGGTAAAAAAGGAGCTTCAATTCAAGAAAGAGTATTCAGATATATTAATAATAACTAAAATTAAATTTTTTAAAAATGGCAACAACAACATCAATTACAACTAGCTTCGCAGGAGACAAGGCCTCAGGTTTTATCGCAGCGGCTTTGCTTTCAGCACCAACTTTAGATAAAGGCGGTATCACTGTTAAGCCAAACATCAAGTATAAACAAGTAATGCAGAAATTGTCTGTAGGAGACATAGTGGCAGATGCTTCTTGTGATTTCACAGCAACATCTTCTGTAACTCTTACTGAGCGTTACTTACAAGTAAAGGACTTTCAAGTAAATCTTGAACTTTGTAAGGCAGATTTTGAGTCGGATTGGCTTTCAATTGAGCAAGGATTCTCTAGCTTTGACGAACTACCTAAAAGCTTCGCAGCTTACCTTATCGGTCACGTTGCGGGTAAAGTAGCATCTAACGTAGAGAACAACATTTGGAACGGAACAGGTGCAGGTAAATTTGACGGACTAGTTAACTTAATGACAGCTGATGCTGATGTAGTGGACGTAGTAGGGCCTTCAGCAGGTGCAGGTGGTGTAACAGCTGCTAATATTATCGCAACTCTAGGAGACGTGGTAGACGCTATCCCTGAAACCATCTATGGTAACGAAGGACTTTCAATTTATATCTCTCAAGCAGATGCACGTTCTTACGTAAGAGCTCAAGCAGCTTTGGGTTATAAAGACCTTTACCACGTTGGACAGACTGAAATGGATTTCGAAGGAGTTAAATTATTTGTAGCTAACGGACTTTCAAGCGGGTCTATGGTAGCAGGAATGAAAGATAATCTTTTCTTTGGTTGCGGTTTGCAAAATGACCAAAACTTAGTTAAGCTTATCGACTTAGCGGATATCGATGGTTCTCAAAATGTGAGAGTTGTAATGCGTTATTCTGCCGCTGTTCAATACGCTATCGGGTCTGAATTAGTACTCGTAACTTTAGCTGCATAATCACAGCTTAATATCTAAAGGCCCTCTTTAATTAGGGGGTCTTAATTAACTCAATATCAATAATTTAACACATATACACAATGGCTTGTAATATAACAGCAGGACGTTTAGAAGGATGTAAAGACGCAGTAGGTGGCTTGAACGCTATTTATTTCGTGAACTTCGGTGCAATGGGTGATTTAACTATAACTGACGAAACAGTTACAGCTATTGCTTCATTAACACCCGCGGCTTTCAAATACGACCTAAGAGGTACATCTACCTTTGACCAATCATTAACATCTAGTAGAGACAATGGAACTACTTTCGCTGAGCAGACGCTAACTATTTCTTTAAAGAAGCAGGATGCAACTACTCATAAAGAAGTAAAACTATTAGCTTACGGACGCCCACAAATCCTTATAGAGGATAACAACGGTACTGTATGGCTAATGGGTGAAGAGTTCGGCTCTGAAATGAACGCAACAACTAGCACAGGGGCAAGTTTAGGGGACAAATCAGGATATGAGCTTACTTTCGCCGCAATGGAGAAAGGTTTCGCTAAGCAATACACAGGAGTAATAGCAACAGATTTCGCAGTTACTTTAGGAGCGTAATTCCTAACAAATGAATACTGAAAACGGAGCTACCTTAGGGTGGCTCTTTTTTTTTGTATCATATCGGCTTGTATATTGTTTTTAAATAAAGGCTTTACAAATGAATTACGTAAATATAACAGACGCAAACCCGACTATCAATATAGTCCTAGACTATGACTTTAACTTAGAGGATGGTCGTAATGGAGACGATATAGATTTTTACGTGTACAAAGACGGCTCAGGTGCTAACGTGGTGAAGGATTTAAACGGTAATATATCTGTAGACGGAGGTGAGCTAGAATGGGCGGGCAACGTCAGTATATTCAACTACTATCAAAAAGTAGCATTTAGCGAAGATGTTTCGACACAATTAGAAGATGAAAATGTATATTCCTTAGTAGCTATAGCTAGGATAAACAATAAAGATAAAATAGTTTACAGAGGTAAATTTCAAACTACTCAGCAGCCGCTAGGAGACTACTCAGTTAACGAGAATAAATATACGCATAAAATAAACCCAACTAACTATACAATACTAGACTAATGAACTATACTATAACTAACTTATCAGCTTACGAAATGCCTCAAGCTATCGAGGATAAATTCAAGGATTATGTAGCCTATGGAGAGGACAATAATTACTTCGCCTTCTTAATACAGCAATACTTACAGAGCGCAACTAATAACGCAGCTATAAAATCTATAAGTGATTTAATCTATGGGCAAGGCTTGTGCATTGATGGCCTAGAGAAGGGCTCCAAAGAAGTTAAGGAGATTAAAAAACTAATCAATCACAGAGAGCTTAAAAAGATTATACTAGAACGCAAGATGCTAGGTATGGCAGCTATGCAAGTTATATATGCCAAGGCAGGTAATGAGCGTAAAGTAGTAGGAATTAAGCATTTTCCTATACACACTTTAAGACCTGAGAGAATGAACACTGAAGGCATTATAGAGAACTATTACTACCATCCAAATTGGAAGGACAAAAGCCCTTCAGATACTCTTAAAAAGATACCTACATTTGGTAACTCTACAGAAGCTATTGAGTTATTTATACTTAAGCCTTACATCTCAGGTTACTCATATTTTAGCCCTGTAGGATATAGTGGAGCTTTGCCTTATTGTGAGCTAGAAAATGAAATCTCTGACTACTTACTTAATGAGGCTAAGAACTCATTCTCAGGAACTAAGGTTATAAACTTCAACAATGGAGTGCCTTCTAATAAAGAGCGTGAGGCTATCTCTAACGACGTTAAAAGAAAACTAACAGGCTCTAAAGGTCAAAAGGTAATTGTAGCATTTAACGAAAACGCAGACAGCAAGGCAACGGTTGAAGATATATCTTTGAATGACGCACCTGCTCACTATGAGTATTTAGCTAATGAAGCTATGCACAAGATTTTAGTTGGCCACAGAGTAACGTCTCCTATGTTATTAGGAATCAAAGACGGAGGTAATGGTCTAGCATCTAACTCAGATGAGATTATGGTAGCCTCTCAGCTATTTAACTCTACAGTTATAGCTAACTTTCAAGACGAGATTTTAGACGCCTTAGAAGAGGTCCTAGAGCTTAATGGTGAAGTACCTGAATTATATTTCATTACATCTCAGCCTGTAGAATTTACTACAGAAAACCAAGAAGAGGATGAGGTAGTAACAGAGGATAAAAAAGAAGTTGAAAAGGTAGAAGATAAAGACGCTGAAGAGAATAAGAAAGACCAAAATTTAAAGAGTGCTATTGACTTAGCAATGAGTGCGTACCTAAAAACCCGAGATTAATGTGTAAAGTAGGAGACCAACAAGCAGAAATATTAATATACCTAAACAAGGTGGGCGAGGTTATGCCTGACGATTGGGTGTGTGTTGACGCTAGAATAGATGACGGAGAGACAGAGGACGAAGACTTTGAAGCTATGCTTAACGCTACTTTAAACGTGGCCCTTAGTGTAGCCCCTGCTGACAATAGAGCAAAGGATAGTGTGCAAGACAATAAATTTGTTAAGGTACGATATGCTTATGTGCAAGGCTCTAAAAAGAAGGGTAAGAGTAACCAAGGTAAAAAGATGCGCCCATTTTGTGCTGCTATGGAGTCGGCCTCTAGGTTATATCGTAAAGAGGATATACTAAAGATGAAGGCTGACGGAGTAAATAGTATTCTAGGTCACAATAAAAATCCTTATAGTTTGTGGTTGCATAAAGGCGGCGTTAACTGTCACCATAAATTTGAAAGACGAATATACATTAAGAGGGAAAAAAGAGACGGAACGCCTTGGGGAGGTAATGCAATGAATGGAGTAAAAAAGGCTACAATAGCCCAAGCTCGTAAGAAACATTTTAATCCAAAGAGTGGACGTTATAGAAATGATAGACGAGTAGCTGAGGCTCAGATAGATAGAGCAGACAGAGGCCATCACCCAAGTTATAAACCAAAAGGAAAAAAGAAATAATATGAAAGCTTTATTTATTAGTAGAGATGACCTAGTAAGATATACACCGATTTCGGGTAACTTAGATTTTGACAGAGTAGTGCAATACATTGAGATAGCTCAGGATATACACGTGCACGAACTCCTAGGAACTAACTTATACGAGAAGCTACAAGCTGACGTATTGGCTAACACACTTACAGGAGATTATGAGACCTTAGTTAAGAATCATATAAAGCCAACCTTGGCACAATATGCTTTATTAGAGTTTTTACCTTTCAGTCAGTTTAGTATTAACAATAAAGGTGTATTTAAACACACTAGCGAAGCTTCTGAGACAATATCTAGGTCAGATATTAATATGATGACAGAGGCCACTAGAGACACGGCTAACCACTACGCAAGTAGAATGATTGAATACCTAAGAAACTACCCTAATAGTTTTCCTGAGTATCTAACAAATAGTAAAGAACAAATGTCCCCAAATAGAGATAGTAATTTCGGTGGGTGGCAAATATAACACAGCTATAATATGTATAAAACAATATTAGACGTAGCCGCTACGGGGGCGTGGACTTTAAGCGCAGTAAACACTTTGACAGATTTCGATATAGTTAGCACTACGGGAGTTATTCAATTTGCTTTATCTATTTTGGGTGTAATTTGGACTGTAGTTAGGATAGTGAACGACTCTTTAAATGGTAAAGTAAACAGAGAGCATACTAGATTAGAGAACGAAAGAATAACAAGAGAGCTTTGGGAGCTAGAAGACGTAGACGATATAGATGAGAGACATAACTAGAATAATACTACATTGCTCAGCTACTCCTGAGGGTAGAGACGTATCTGTTGACACTATAAGACAATGGCATTTAGATAGGGGGTGGTCAGATATAGGCTATCATTACGTAATAGACCTTAAAGGTAACTTACAAGAAGGCAGGCCTGTTGAAAGACAAGGAGCTCACGTGAAAGGATACAATAGAGGCTCGATAGGCATATCTTACGTTGGCGGTGTTGACTCCAATATGAAACCTAAGGACACAAGGACAGAAAATCAAAAGGGACGCTTAGAGGCTCTTATAATGGATTTAATGGATAAGTACCCTAATGCTACATTACACGGACATAACGAATTTAGTGCAAAAGCCTGTCCTAGCTTTGATGTACAAAAAGAATATATAGATATAATAAACTACTTTAAAGATTGTGCATAACATACTTATAATAATAGCGTTTTTACTAGGTGCAACTATAAGGAAAGACTCTGTTAAGTGTCCTAAAACATTAATGCTAATAAATAGACTACTAACTATAACACTAATACTATGGATGATAGCAACCCGAAATTAAAGAAAAACGGTGGAGAAGGAACTAACGTAGGTAATGCCCTTAGATGGCTTGTGAAGCAAGGTAAGAACGTCTCTCCTGAACTTTTAAGCCTAGCAGGTAATATCACAGGTATAAAGCAATTGAGTACCTTAGGGGACGCTATACGAGGTGATAAGAATTTACCTGAAGCAGACAAGACTATACTACTTCAAGAGATGGAGAACGATATGATTGAGATGGTTGAGGTTACTAAGCGTTTACAAATAGATAGTGAACACGCCATTACTAGAATGATTAGGCCTGTAAGCTACGCAGCTATGTTTGTGCTATTTATGTCTGTAGTACTATTAGATGGCAACCTAGGAGCTTTTACAATAGATAAAGCCTATGTGCCTGTGATACAATCTTTATTTGGAACTATGACTATATTCTACTTTGGCTCTAGAGGTATTGAGAAGGTTATGAAGACTTTTAAAAACAAAGCATAGTTAGGGCGTATACATAAAAGAAGTAATCCTTTAAATCTCTAGCTTAACTCTAAAAGCGGTAACCTTTAAGTCGGTAACCTTTAAAAGCGGTAACCTTTAAAAGCGGTAACCTTTAAGAAGCTTACTGAGTCAGTAAATTAGGTTTTTATTTCCAATCTCTAAGAAAACAACAAAGAGAAGATACACTTTTTTTTTGACATACACAAGCTTTTCTGTGTTTATTTTTATATCAGTATCAAAACACCCTTAATATTGTTTTTAAATAAAGTACCTATAATAAGAAATCTGATAGGAATAGGCGGAGGTTTAGGTAGGGTTTTCCCTTCGCTCCTATCTTTTATATATGGCAAAGAAACCAAAAAAGAAAACGCTTAAGTATTGGAAGACTAAAATCGATAAGCCATTCCACGAGTTTATCAGGAGAAGAGACGCAGATAACAGCTCAGGTTATTGCAAATGTGCTTCTTGTAACAAACCTATACACTTTACCGAATCTGACGCAGGCCACTTCATAGGACGTCAACATTTAGCTACTAGATGGGACGAACGCAATGTTATGGCTCAGTGTAGAAAATGCAATCGATTCGAATATGGTAGACAATATGAGTACTCTGTTAATTTAGGAGCTGAGCTGTCAGACGAATTACTACAGAAGTCTAGGGGTGTAATGAAATTGATGGACTTTGAGTATATGGAGATATTCGAAGAGTACAAGGCCAAGCTTCAGGCCCTTAAAGATATCCAAAACTTTTAATCAATTCCTTTGGTAGTCTCGTTTATTTTGCGTATATTCATTATATGGAAAAACTAACACTTACACAACTACAAGACAGAGCCGACAATAAAGTGGCCTCAAAGATTTTCTTTGCTCAGAACAAATTAGCTGAGTATAAAATGATGGCTAATGGTATTATAGACCACGGCATAGCACAAGAGACTATTGAGAAAATGATATCTTCAGCGGAGATAGAATTAGATGTATGGCACTATATAAATCACAGACTTACTTTCAATGACTAAACCAAAAGACAAATGCCTAAAGCATAAGAGAGCTTTCACTGTATGGTATAGATATACAGGAGAGCTTATATGTTCAAAATGTAATACTATTCTAATAAAAGCAAAAAAGATTAAAAAAACTTTGCCTTCTAAGTAACTGCGTTCTAGTAAGTTATAAATTATTTTGTAATTATTTTAAAAAAAAGCTAAAAAAAGTTTGGTAATAACAATATAAAGGTTGTATCTTTGTACCAAGCAAATAAGCTAAAACAAAAAACAAAATATTATGACAAATCTACAAGTAGGACAAAAAATAACTTTCACGAATGAGATGGGTACTTTTACTAGAAAAATACACTCTGTTTATGTTTGTAAGTTTAACACTGAAATGATTAGATACAATACAAAAGGACAAGACGGCGGATATGGCTGTGATGGTTTTGGAGTAGAGCCTGAGCAAATAACAGAAGTGAACTAAAAAAAATAAAAAAACGGGGGTGTAAAAGCCCCCAAAATAAACCTTAATAATAAACCTTAAAAACCAAACATTATGAAAAAAGTAATTTTAACACTATCGATTATTGCAACATTATTTAGTTGCACAACAGAGGAAATAGCAACCACAGATACACAGGACGTAAGTTTTAATAGAATGCCTATCTTTGTAGGGGAGTATCTAAATAGTGAAACCTATATTAACGGAGAGCTTTCAGACACCTGTGATACAAATTGGAGCTTCACATCTACTTCAGTATTTGTTAAGAGAGTAGAGAGCTGTGACGAGAGCGCACAAGGTCAGACAATACCTTACACATTTGATGACACAATCTTATATATAGGACAGCCAACAAACGAAGGTATAATTTTAGTAGAATACCCTTACACAGAAGATGCAGGCGGGAACTTAACCTTAACACTATTGACAGGAGATTTTGAAGTAACTTATAAATTAACACGATAAATAACAGATATGAGTATAACATTAACTCTAGCTATTATAGGATTTGTATTCATTCTAGCTAAAATAACAGGAAACGACAAAATATAAATCAAAAAAAACTTGTGTAATCCAATAAAAAGTATTATATTTCCATAAACCCTTAAAATAAATAAATATGATTAAGAAATTAGTAACAATTCAAAACGAGTTAAAAGCTCCAAAATCGCAATACAACTCTTTCGGGAAGTATAACTACAGAAACGCAGAGGATATATTTGAAGCTGCAAAACCCTTAGCATTTAGCCAAGGACTATTCCTAAGCATCTCTGACGAGGTAATTGAAGTAGGTGGAGCATTGTTTGTCGAGTCTACAGCAAGTATCACAGACGGAGAGAATACGTTCTCAGTAAAAGCTCAAGCAGGTCTAGACTTAAACCGTAAAGGTATGGACAAGGCCCAAGCTTCAGGAGCATCTAGTTCTTATGCACGTAAGTACGCTCTAGGAGGTTTATTCTTATTAGATGACACCAAAGACGCTGATGCAACTAACACGCACGGCAAAGGCTCTAAAGCTGTAGCTAAGGCTCCTGTAGCTAAACCTCAATTAAAGATTAATTCAGAGGCATACTTAAAAGCTATACAAGCCGTGACTAACAAGCAAGTAACTATTGCACAAGTGAAGGCTAAGTATGACTTAGACACAACGGTACTAGGTAGTCTTTTAAAAGCGAGTAAATCGGAGTAAAAATAAACCTTAAATAAAGTGATTATGAAAAGAATTAAAAGAGCGTTTAAGTACGCAGGAATAGCGTTAGTAGGTAATATGATTGTACTGTCTGTTTTACCTATGGCTTACGGACTAGGTCACGTAGCAATGGGGTGGTCACAATTAAGTGATTGGAATCAGGCTCCTATGTTAGGATTCTTACTAGCACCATTTATGACACTGACAGGATTTTTTATAGGACTAATTAAAAACCACGACTAATGAAGCCAAGAACAAAAGAAATGCTTAACGGATTCCTTCTCTACGCAGGGCTATTCATAGTAGTAAAAATAATAATAATTTTAATCGTAATAAATATATAGATATGAGTAAATTTTGTAACAAAGTAAAATCGACAGTAAAAGAAAACATCGCATACATAGTAACAGCAATAATAATAATTTCAATAACATATTGTTCACTAACTTAAAGTAAAAATAAATTAAAAAAAGCTTGCATATATCAAATAAAAGTTGTATGTTTGCACAAAGATAATAAAATATGAGTCTAACGCAGTACAATAGAGAGTGGAGAGCTAAAAACAGAGATAAAGTCTTAGCAAGTAAACGAAAAGCATATCTCAAGGCTTCAGCAGGATATACTGTATATACTCATACGTCGAAGGACGGTAAACTTTATGTAGGAATGGGCAACGGTAAAAGACCTTATTCCTTCGCAAATAGAAAAACACACCATAAGGCAGTATTTACAAAAAAAGACACTATGGTAAGAGTACTAGCCAAGATGGAAACTA
>Ga0209279_10000651_pt1 | contig 21240 bp, 20 predicted proteins | sample CoawatmetaG00DNA_3_FD_187508 | JGI IMG/M metagenome (GOLD analysis project Ga0209279, IMG submission 187508) | Marine microbial communities from the West Antarctic Peninsula - Coastal water metaG006-DNA (SPAdes) (version 2) | ecosystem: Environmental > Aquatic > Marine > Coastal ... | reverse complement strand
CAACACTACAGTCGCTGCAGCACCCAGTTCAGCAGCAAACCCGCGACTCGGGGTTAGCTCGGTAATCTTACGACCAATGGTGCCCATCACTTTGTAGCCGTAGGTCGCCAGACCAAAGACGATGCCGGCACCACCGAGTAATAGAATCCAGCTTGGCATAACGCTCTTGGCGGCTATATCGCCTCCAGAACTGACTACACTGACAATAGCGGCCAGCGGACCCACTGCGTTGGCAACATCGTTTGAGCCATGAGCAAAGGCCATACTACAGGCTGTGAAAATCATTAGAACGGCAAACACTTTTTCAACATTGTAAAAACGATTATCTTCTTCCATAGACTCATCGCGCTCTACCTTACTGAGCAGGTAGGTGCCCAGGATCGCCACTAGAATACCGAAGCCTACTGCCACCAGTGCGTTTTCACCAAAAGATAGCTTGATCCCTATATCTTTGAAGACATGCTTTAAGCCTTTCAGTAAGGTCACCATGGCCATCAAAAATCCGACCGCGAAAATATACATGGGCGCGTATTTCTTGGCACGCTCAAAGGGGTTATCGTGGATAAGAATGTTCAGCTGGACGCTTCTAAAGATAGCGAACGAGATGGTTCCAGCCATCAGAGGTGAGACTACCCAGCTCAGTACTATAGTACTTACCTTGTCCCAGTTCACGGCGTCATTAGAGACACCGACCGCTGCAAAACCCACAATGGCCCCAACAATACTGTGGGTTGTGGAGACGGGCCAACCCATAAAACTCGCCAGCATTAGCCAGGTACCAGCAGCCAGTAACGATGAGAGCATACCAAAAACTAGCAGGTCCGGTTTATCGGCAAATACGCCCGAGTCGACTATGCCCTTGCGGATGGTGGAGGTCACCTCACCGCCAGCGAGATAGGCCCCGGCAAATTCAAATACCATGGCGATGAGGATGGCCTGCTTAATTGTCAGTGCTTTGGAGCCCACCGAGGTACCCATCGCATTGGCTACGTCGTTTGCACCTACGCCCCATGCCATAAAAAAGCCAAATGCGCCGGCCATAATAATGAGGATGGTGCCGTATGTCGTAAATAGATCCATGAGGGCTGTTCCGAAACGTTATTATTTTGCGAGCAGAAGTTCGAGGCGATTGCCTACCCGTTCTGCAGTGTCAGCGATGGCACCAATATTGTCGATGGTGCTGTAGAGAAACATGACATTGACTGGCGGCATATCAGTTTCTATCTTGAAAAGGCGATGACGCAACTTGCGTTCCTTTTTATCGACCTTCTGTTCCTGAGCATCTAATTCGCGAATTAACTTTTTAACAAACTTTACTTCCTGTCCGGTAAAGCCTGTTTCCAAAAGCTCATCAAGTTCATTAATAGCTTTCAATGCTTTTTCGGTCGTTTCAATAGTGCTTTTAACAAAACCCAGAAAATCGGCTTGCAGAGCACTGGGAATATCCATCTCGCGACCCAGGATAATGCCACATACGTCTTTAGTGATATTAGCGATATCATCTTGCTGAGCCAAAATACTGAGAAGATCGGTCCGTGACACAGGCATAAATAGCGTACTGGGCATGCTTAGACGAAACTGCTTTTTCAGGTCATCAGCTTGGTTCTCTTGATCTACAATCTCATCGAAGAGTTTGCCAGCTTTGGCCCAGTCATGACCAATTACAGCTTCAAAGAACGGTTCCAGTAATGTGGCACAGCTAACGCACAGTGACATATGTTCCTGTAACGGTTTGATAGGCGATTTGCCAAACAGATTTGAAATGGGGTTACTAAATGCCATGCGGCGGTCCTCTTGTTTAAACCGCAGTATAGGGAGTTGTCATGAAATTGAAACACATTAGCCATAAAAAATATGTTGGGTTTAAATCAATTAGGCTTGGGCATATTGTTCACTCTGACCTAGCCACCGAGTAATCAAGGCATCAACATTCTGGGGGTGGTTGAGAAGTAGGTCTTGAGCCAGCTGTTTTATCTGCGGGAGCATATATGCGTCGCGTTGCAGGTCGGCAATATGCAGCTGCATATCACCAGTTTGGCGGGTGCCTAGCACTTCACCCGGACCGCGCAATTCGAGGTCTTTTTCAGCAATCTTAAAGCCGTCGGTGGTCTCTCGCATAATCTTCAGCCGCGCACTACCATTACCTGATATTGGAGGGCTATAGAGTAGAACGCAGTGGCTACTCTGGGAACCGCGGCCGACTCTGCCACGAAGCTGGTGCAGCTGAGAGAGTCCCAGGCGCTCAGAGTTTTCAACAATCATCAGGCTGGCATTGGGTACATCTACTCCTACTTCAATCACGGTGGTGGCAACCAGCAGATCAATCTCGCCGGCCTTAAAGGCGGCCATAATCTCGAGCTTTTCTCTGGGTTTAAGGCGTCCGTGAACTAATCCGATAGATAGTTCAGGTAACATCAGCTGCAGCTCGGCACTGGTGACTTCCGCGGCCTGCGCTTCCAATACGTCAGACTCCTCAATCAAAGTGCAGACCCAGTAGGCTTGACGGCCAGTGCCGCAGGAGGCTCTTACGCGAGCGATAACATCATTGCGCCGCAGGTTACTGAGGACTACTGTTTCCACTGGCATGCGGCCGGGCGGCAGTTCATCAATGACCGAACAGTCAAGATCAGCATAGGCGCTCATGGCCAGTGTCCTCGGTATTGGGGTTGCTGTCATAATCAGCTGATGGGGCGCGGGACCGCGGAGGTTTAAACCTTCGACACTAAACCCTTTTTTACGCAGCGCCAGTCTCTGGTGTACACCAAAGCGATGTTGCTCATCAATAATGCTCAGCCCGAGATCGTAAAATTCTACGCTCTCTTGAAATAGAGCATGGGTGCCAATAACCATTTTGGCGGTGCCGTCGGCGATAGCTCCTAGCTGAACCTCGCGAGCCTTTCCCTTGACCTTGCCGGTAAGGTACGCAACCCGAATCCCAAGCGGCCGCAACCACTGCTCAAAGTTAATACGGTGCTGATCGGCGAGAATTTCTGTTGGCGCCATAAGCGCCACCTGATGACCATTGGCTATGGCCTGCATGGCGGCTAGAGCCGCGACCACAGTTTTACCTGAACCCACATCACCCTGCACGAGACGCAGCATGGGAATTGCCGTGCTGATGTCAGAACTTATTTCTGCTGCCACACGGTGCTGCGCCGCCGTCAGGGAAAAGGGCAACTGTTCAAGAAAGGCGGTTGCCGCAGATTTGTCTTCGGTTAGCACTGGCGCCTGTTGCTGCTGTACTTGCTGGCGCAGTTTAAGCAAACTTAGATTGTGAGCAATTAATTCTTCGGCGGCCAGACGCTGCTGCGCCGGATGCTCCCCTTCTGCCAGCAGATTAAGTGCCGTACCAGGCGGTGGGTTGTGCAGTAGTCTTAAAGCTTGGGGCAGTGAGTATGCAAGTTCTTGGCGCAGACCACGACCGAGGTCTGTGGGCAATAGTTCGGGAATACTCTGATCCTTGAGTCGCTCCAGTGCCTGACTGCAGAGGTCGCGAATACGACTCTGAGTAATGCCCTCAGTCGCAGGATAGATTGGCGTGAGCTTATCTTCTAGTGCGGGGGGATTGGCCTGATCAAGTGTTTGGTATTCGGGATGATAGAGTTCGACACCGGATTTTCCCCGTCGCACTTCACCAAAGCAGCGCAACTTGGTGCCTGGCTTTAGGCGTTCTTGCTGAGCGCGGTTAAAATGAAAAAAGCGCAGAGTAACAACGCCGCTATGGTCTTGAATACGACAGACCAGACTGCGTCGGCGACCAAACACGATGTCGCTGGCGCGCACTTCGCCTTCGATCACCACCTCCGTCATCGGTTGAATGCCCCCGATGGGCGTAATCTGAGTACGATCAATATAGCGCAGGGGCAGATGAAAAAGCAGATCTTGGATGCTATACAGGCCCAGCTTCTTTAACTTAGTGGCAAGGTGCGGTCCGACTCGGTGGAGAGCCTCAACGCTTACCCTATCTAGAGAGGTCTCGGACATTAGCTTCTGATAATGCCGAGCCCGGGCAAGCTGCGGTCATAAATGGCGTTGCGCAGCGCGTCGATGGCCTTATGCCGCGGGAAGCTTGCTCGCCATGCCAGCGCTGTAGTGCGGGCTGGGGTTACACCGGCAAATGGCCTTGTGGTCAGCGATGCACCGCGGTATTGAGCAGCGATGGTTGCAGACTGAGGAAGAATAGTGATGCCCAGCCCAGATGCAACCATATAACATAGCGTCTCCAAAGAGCTGCCCTCGGTCATGGTGCGGATCGGTGCCACTTTGGTCGGGTGCTGATTAATATGGGGCAGGGCCTCAATAACCTGATCTCGAAAACAATGACCTTCGCCCATCATTAGTACATTTTCACCGTCCAGATCTCTATGACGAATGTCTTTTTTCTTAGCCAAGGGGTGCTGTTTTGGTAGCAACAGCACAAAGGGCTCTTCGTACAGAGGCTGCACTACAACATCGGGTTCGGTGAAAGGTAAGGCAACAATAATGACATCGACTTCACCACTGCGAAGTCGTTTGCGCAAGGTGCTGGTATAACCCTCTTCAATGATGAGTGACATCTCTGGGGCTGCTTTTTGCAGCGCTGGAATAAAGTGTGGAAATAGATAGGGGCCAATAGTAAAAATGGCACCCACATGTAATGGATTGCCGAGCTGGTCTTTGCCCGCGGTGGCGATGTCTTTTATGGCTGCGGCTTCTTCTAGCACGCGCTGGGACTGATCAACAATACTTTGGCCGATAGGCGTTACACGGACACTGCTTTTTGAGCGCTCAAAAAGATCAACACCCAGTTCACTTTCGAGTTTCTTTACCGCTATACTCAAAGTGGGCTGGCTGACATTGCAGCGTTCAGCGGCATGGCCAAAGTGTTGCACCTGGGCGAGGGTGACTATGTAGCGAAGCTCTGTAAGGGTCATTAGCGAGGTACCTTTTGCATACCGTAAGCATAGCTAGGTTTTATTAAAGAGAGAAGACTAATTGAAAATTTTATTGGCAGGCTGTGGTGATATTGGTCAGCGCACTGGCGCACGGTTAGCCCCGAATCATCAATGTTTTGGGCTTAAGCGCAACCCCCGAAATCTACCTAATACGATTACACCTATTGCTGGAGACGTGACCGATGCACAGGGCTTGCAGACAATTCTAAGCGAGGGCTTTGATGTCGTGGTGGTAACTCTAACCCCAGCGGCCTTTACCCAAGCAGCTTATCATGACGCCTACCTAGCCGGAGCCAAGGCTCTGTCTGACGCCATCAGCAACATCGCCAACAGGCCCAAGCTGGTCATTTGGATTTCCAGTACCAGTGTCTATGGGCACAATGACGGTGAGTGGGTGAATGAACAGTCAGTCACTCGCCCAGTAAGTTTTTCCGGCAAGCTTTTACTCGAAGCCGAACAGCAGATACAAACCCTACCCTGCGCTCATATTGTGGTGCGATTTTCCGGAATCTACGGGCCGGGTCGCACCCGCATGCTCAGTCAGATAACGGCGGGCAAAGGCCGACCACCACGGCCTGAACAGTGGAGCAATCGTATTCACAGCGAAGACTGTGCAGGCGTAATAAACCATTTAATCGAGCGGTTCGGTGCAGGAGACATTGTTGACGCGTTGTATCTGGCGACTGACTGTGCACCGGTCACACAGCATGACATGCGTAACTGGTTGGCGGCAAAGATGAACGTAGAGTTAAGTGACGAGGGGGTGGTGCAAAGGTCAGTGAGGCGTTGCAGTAATCAGCGCCTGCTGGGAACCGGTTATCGATTTGTCTTCCCCAGTTATCAAGAGGGCTATCTATCACTGATAGCAGCGCAGAGTTAAAGACACCCGCTATCTCCGGCAATCAGTGAGGTTCAATACAATGCGCCGCGCTAACCCGTATATTAAATGACCACAATCCCATCCATTTCAACCATCGCTCCCTTGGGCAATTCGCTGATGCCTATTGCGGCACGAGCTGGATAGGGCTCTTGAAAGTTCTCGCTCATAATCTCATTAACAATGGGAAAATGGCTCAAATCGGTGAGGAAGATGTTGAGCTTAACAATATGGTTTAAGTCACCACCTGCTGCTTCACAGACCGCGGTCAGATTTTTAAAAACCTGCTGAATCTGGTCGCGGATGTCGTCGCTGACTAGCATCATGGTCTTGGGATCCAGTGGAATCTGTCCCGATAGATAGACGGTGTTATTGACTTTCACCGCTTGACTGTAGGTGCCGATGGCAGCTGGGGCATGGTCTGAATGGATAATAGCTCTATTGGGCATTGTGGTTTCCTTACTTACTTGTTTTTGACACGGTAGATACGATGGACGGGCTTTAGGCCGCGAGCTCGGCGCAGTATATCGGCCAGATGAATTCTGTCACGAACAGTTAATACGACATCGACAATACTGGTAAAAGCGTCTTTTTCATTGACGCTGATCCGCTCGATGGTAGCGTCTTTTTCAGTTATTCTGGACGCCAGCGCGGCAATAAAGCCTCGCTCAGGAGTCACCTCTACTTTTAATTCTACGGCGAATTCACCGCGCACATCGGGGGACCAAGTCAATGACATACATTTTTCTGGGTTTGACCGGATTTCTTTCAAATTGCGGCAGGATTCTAGGTGAATCACTATGCCCTTACCAGGGCTGATATGGCCCAAAATGGGATCGCCAGGAATGGGGTGACAACAGCGCGCATAGTGCAGCAATAGGCCGTCAGAGGCGTCAATAATCACAGGCAATGTGGAGTTTTTCTTGCCGTCGGCTATTTTGCGCTTATCTTCCGGCACCAATACATTAGCCACAGCGAAGGGGACGCGGTTCCCAAGTCCTATCTGCTGTAATATATATTCAAAAGATTTGGCACCCGTTTCTTTTAGCAGCCGTTTGATCTGCGATTTTTTAAGTTCTTTATAATGGGTGCCAAAATTTGACAGAGCCTGATCGAGGAGGCGTTTACCCAGATCCACAGATTCATCGTGTTGCTGGTTTTTAAGGAAATGACGAATAGCGCTGCGCGCCTTGGCAGTCGCCACAAAGTTGAGCCAGTTGGGATTTGGCTGCGCGCCATCAGCCGTGATAATTTCAACCTTCTGACCACTCTTTAATTGCTCTGACAGTGGTGTCAGCTGACCATCGACACGGCAGGCAATGCAACTGTCGCCAATGCCCGTATGGACTGAGTACGCAAAATCAATAGGCGTAGCCCCTGAGGGTAATTCAGCGATCTTGCCATTGGGCGTAAATACATACACCTCATCCGGGAACAGGTCGGCTTTAACATGCTCAAGAAATTCCAGGGAATCGCCTGCATGCTTCTGCATTTCTAGTAGCCCTTGAACCCAGCGGTTGGCACGGCGCTGATTGCCATCAACATTGTTGCTGCCTGACTTATATTCCCAATGAGCTGCAATACCATAGTTAGCCATCATTTCCATTTCTTTGGTGCGAATCTGCACCTCGATAACCACGCCATGCATGCCCACTAAAAGACTGTGCAGAGACTGGTAACCATTAGCTTTTGGAATGGCAATATAATCTTTGAACTCCCCGGCCACAGGCTTGAATAGGTTGTGCATCATACCGAGAATCCGGTAGCAGTCGTCGACACTGTCCACTACTAGGCGAAAGGCAAATACGTCCATAATGTCACGAAAGGATTTTTTCTTGGAACGCATTTTTTGGTAGATACTCCAAAGATGCTTTTCTCTACCCTTAACTAGGGCGTGGAAAGATTCGCCTTCTAGACGGACTTCGATGGCTTGTTGGATTTCGGTGACAATTTCTTTGCGATTCTTGCGAGCGGCCTTCATGGCTTCGCGCAGACGTCTGTGGCGCAGCGGGTACATGGTCGCAAAGCCCAGATCTTCAAACTCAATACGAATATCGTTGATACCCAACCGCTGCGCAATGGGGGCGTATATTTCTAAGGTTTCCCGGGCGATACGCCGGCGCTTTTCTGGGGATAAGACACCTAGGGTACGCATGTTGTGTAGTCGGTCGGCCAGTTTGACTAATACCACACGGATATCGCGAGACATAGCGAGGGTCATTTTCTGGAAACTTTCAGCCTGCTGCTCGGCTTTAGTCTCGAACTCTATTTCCGTGAGTTTACTGACGCCGTCGACGAGGTCGGCAACGGTCCGTCCAAAGCGGCGGCTGATTTGTCCTTTGGTGACACCGGTATCTTCGATAACATCATGCAGCAATCCGGCCATTAGGCTCTCATGATCCATGCGCATGTCGGCTAGGATATTGGCTACAGCGAGTGGGTGCGAAATGTAGGGATCGCCACTTTGGCGCATCTGGCCTTGGTGACATTGTTCCGAATATTTATAAGCCCGTGCGACCTTGGCAACTTCCTTTCGGTCGAGGTATCTGGAGAGCTTATCCGTTAGTTGTAACACGTTCCTTTCGCCCCCCTGATTGTACGCAGAGCTTTAGATAGCGGGCTCTTGCGGAGCCTCTAAAGCGTCAGTCGACTCCTCAAACTCAACAATTTCGTAGTCTTGCACAACTTCAGTAAGAATATCTGCAGTCACTAGGCCCGCTTCGATTTCACGCAGTGCTATAACCGTAGGTTTATCATTTTCTTCAGGAACCAGAGCCGGCCGGCCACCAGTAGCCAATTGACGGGCGCGCTTAGAGCCAACCATGACGAGTTCAAAACGGTTATCTACGTGATCTAAACAATCTTCTACAGTAATGCGAGCCATTTTCTCTCCGCCGGTCTTAATAATTTAATCGATAGGTGCAGCAAAAAGCTGCTCGGTCGCGCAGTTTACCTGAAAGGCTGTGCTTACGACAATAAATCTAGGAGTAATTTTTCAATGCCTTTAACCGGCTGTAGACAGCGTGTCGAGGTAATAATGGCCTCAAGTTCTCCCCGCGCAATGGTGAAGTCGTCGTTTATAACCAGATAGTCGGCCTCAATGTAGTGACTCATTTCTTCGGTTGCGGCTGCGATACGCTTCTCGATTACGTCAGGGTTGTCCTGTCCGCGACCGTTTAGCCGTTCAAGCAGTGCCTTTTTTGACGGTGGCAGAATAAAGATACTTTTGCTTTTCGGAAATCGCCGTCGCACCTGCTCCGCGCCCTGCCAGTCAATTTCGAGAATCACGTCAGTACCGGTGGCCAGGCTGGCCTTGACCCAGTGCTCGGAGGTGCCATAAAAGTTTCCGAACACTTCTGCGTGCTCGAGAAACGCCCCGTCCTCGATCATCGCTAAAAACTCGTCACGACCTGTAAAGTGGTAGTCAACCGCATCGTTCTCGCCAGATCGACGATCTCGAGTGGTGTGGGAGATAGACGCCTGAATATTATCTAAGCGGCCAAGTATCTCGTTGACTAGGCTGGTTTTACCTGCGCCGGAGGGTGCTGAAATGATAAATAACGTGCCGTTTCCCATAGTTCAATCTAATCCAGTACTTAAAAAATTGCTAATGCCAGTAGCCTTAATTATTCCAGATTATTTCTCTGCTGTACTAAAAATTTTACTCACGACTACTGGGGATCAAAAATGTCATTGAGTCGCCCTGCCAGTCTAACTCCTGCCTTTAAAAGTCGCTGCTTGACAATCACTTTACTCCGCAAGACATAGGATTCGCCTAATATGGGTCTGCCAGAACGGCCATCAGCCTTATTAGGACTGAAATCATAGATCTGATCGCGCAGCCGTTTTGATTCATTGGCCCAGTCAATGTATCGGCTGTCTTGCCAGGCCGATTGTTGTGCCCTGCTGCTTCGATCTATCAACGCGACATAGGCCAATTCGCTCAGTTTTTCGTCAGTAATTAACCCGCTGTCCCAGACCTGGTGGAGATTAAATGTCTTACCGCGCCAATTGACCTTAATTCTGTTGCCGCCCCTATCATCCCTCCTCCCCACATGCAGGGGTTGGTGAAGATCGGCGACAAAGTGGACAAGGAATGCCAGCGCCTGTCGTCGCTGCGATCGGCTTAATGCATTGTCAGAAAGTTCAGCCTCGAAACGCTTTAGAGCATGAAGTATGTCACCTTTGGGATCCCGTTGAAGGCTCCTCAATTGCTCGTCGTCATCGATGGAAATATAATGCCACCGCTTAGCATGATCCCAATTAAGGTCTGACTTGATCCGGTCGGGCCAGGTCGCTAGATACGCAAGCTGGGGGCCATTATTCAGTTCGACTATGGCTTGTCGAGTGATTTCAGTGAGGTGATTTTGTGCAATAGTGGCCACAATACGGTGACCTTTGGCGCCAAACGAGAACGCGTCACCACTGAGGAGTAACAGGCCAGTGAGCAGATATGTGCCAAGTTGTAAGGGCGTATTATTCAAGATTTTGGATTTGCTCGCGCATTTGCTCAATTAGCACCTTGAGCTCTACAGAGGCCTGAGTGGTGACTCCGGCAATTGACTTAGAGCCCAACGTATTGGCTTCGCGATTTAACTCCTGCATTAAAAAATCTAAGCGTCGGCCAATAGATTCTTCGCTCTTTAACACCCTACGAATCTCGCTGACATGGGCTGTCAGACGGTCAAGCTCTTCGTCGACATCGGTGCGATTAGCGATAATAACCATCTCTTGCTCCAATCGGTCGCTATCAACCTGGGCTCTGAGATTCTCTAATTTCTCATTCAGTCGCTCCCGCTGATGATCCAGAATACTGGGTAGGTTTTCGCGAACAATGGTGACCTGAGTTTCAATTCCACATAGGCGCTCTTCAATCATTTCCGCCAGTTTGTCTCCCTCCCGTTGGCGGCCTTCTAAGAGTTGATCGACGGCTGCTGTAAATGTTTTTATAGCCGCGCCGTGGAGATTCTCGGTTTCGACAGATTGTTCGTTTAAGACGCCGGGCCAGCGCATGATATCCAACGGTGAAATTGGAGCTGGATTTAGCAGCTCGCCCGCCAGCGTCTGAGCAATCTCAATTGTGCGACTGGCCAGCGCCATATCGATATGCACTGTGGCATCGTCATTATTAAGGACTACCTGCAGGGAAATATCGATCTTGCCTCGAGTGAGTTTTTTGCGCGCGATTTCGCGCAACGACATCTCAACTTGGCGCAGAGTTTCTGGCATACGAAAGCCAGCTTCTAAAAACCGGTGATTAACCGAACGCAGCTCACAGGTGATTGATCCCCAGCTGAAATCGACGGTGTTTCGGGCAAATGCGGTCATACTGCGTGGCATAATCTTTCCAATCTCTTTAATTAACAGCTCACATGGTAACAAAGGCGGTTAACTGGGTGGTAGATTTGCTATAATTAGGTAACTTTTTTCGCAACCCCCTTAATAGGAAACCTTTATGAGCAGACCCAGTGGCCGACGCCCCGAACAACTCCGGCAAGTTAAAATTACCCGTGATTTCACCTGTCATGCCGAGGGCTCTGTATTGGTTGAGTTCGGTAATACTAAGGTTATCTGTACGGCCAGCGTTGAATCTGGGGTGCCGCGCTTTTTACGTGGTAAAGGTGAGGGCTGGGTGACGGCGGAATATGGCATGCTCCCGCGCTCGACGAATAGCCGCATGGGTCGTGAAGCGGCGCGGGGTAAACAAAGTGGTCGAACGCAGGAAATTCAGCGTTTAATTGGCCGTTCATTGCGCGCCGCTGTAGATCTCAAGCAGCTTGGCGAGCATACGATTAATATTGATTGCGACGTTATTCAGGCAGATGGTGGCACGCGGACAGCATCTATTACCGGTGCCTGTGTCGCACTCGTTGACGCAATTCGTTATTTGCAACGTAAGAAAGCCATTAGTGGCGATCCACTGGTCAGCATGGTGGCGTCGGTATCCGTGGGTATCTATAAGGGTATGCCAGTGTTAGATCTCGATTATCCTGAAGATTCTAATGCTGAGACCGACATGAATGTGGTGATGAATGCTGAGGGTGGTTTTATCGAGGTTCAGGGTACTGCAGAGGCGGCACCGTTTACGACGGAGGAGCTGACTTCAATGCTAGATCTAGCCAAACGTGGCATTACAGATTTAGTACGGGTACAAAATATGGCTCTGGCCCAATGAGCTTAAAGCTGACTGTTAGAAGAATTCACGAGAAATTAAAATTAGCCCTATGAAAAATACTTATAAAACGCAGTTTATCGATATTGCTCTTGAATCTGGTGCGCTTAAGTTTGGCCAGTTCAGACTTAAATCTGGGCGCGTATCTCCGCACTTTTTTAATGCCGGAGAGTTTTTTCAAGGCAAGGCATTGGCTGCTCTTGGGCGCTGTTATGCCGCAGTGATTATTGAATCTGGGGTGGAGTTTGACGTGTTGTTTGGTCCCGCTTACAAAGGAATTCCCCTTGTGGCGGCGACCGCTGTGGCTCTGGCTGAGCATCATAATATGGATGTGAAATACTGCTTCAATAGAAAAGAAGCTAAAAGCCATGGTGAGGGAGGGACTCTTATTGGGGCACCTCTGGAAGGTAGAATATTGATTATCGATGATGTGATTACTGCGGGTACAGCGATTCGTGAAGTGATGACTATGGTTGAGATGGCTGGTGGTGAGGCTGCAGGCGTCGTTATTGGTCTCGACCGCAAAGAGCGAGGCACTTCTAGCAAATCGGCGATACAGGAAGTGGAAAAGCAGTTCTCGATTCCAGTAATCAGTATTATTGATATGGATGATATTTTAACCTATCTCAAGTCTCAGTCAGACATGAAGGCTGTGGTTAAAGACATTAAAAATTATCGAAAAGAATATGGCGTCTAGACCATCGCGCGCTTTTACTGATGGGGGGTTTTACTGCAGTTACCAAGCCCGGCATCTCCTAGAGGCGATAGCGCCTACCTAGGACAACTCTAAAAGGTTGTTAATTAAAAGCTGTGGCGATTTCACTACCCTTTGATGACCGATAGCGGCCTCAGTCATACATTTGCGCCGTTATTAGTGGCCACTGGTCTGACCAGTATTGGGTCGGCAGCTGCTTAAAACCACTACGAACAAACTGGCTAATTTTACCCTCGGCACTGACAAGCATGAGGTTCGCGGCTACTGAGACTGAGACCTTGAGCCTGAGGCCGTCGCGAACTTCGGACTCACGTAACGTCTGCTTTAGCTGAGACTCGAGTCGATCAAACAGTTGCGCAATGCGTTCGTGTAGTCGGCCAGTTTCTCCGGTCAATGCGTCGCCATTCAGAATACGTGAGATGCCGGGATTCTTTTCTGAGAATGTCAGCACCAGCGTCAAAATGCGGTAGCATTGGCCGAGCGCATCGGGCTCATCGTCAACAATAGTCCGTATTCGGGTAAAAATTGTGTCTTCAATAAAGTCGATTAAACCCTCATACATGCGGGTTTTACTGGGAAAATGCCGGTAGAGTGCGGCTTCAGAAACTCCCAGTTCTGCGGCCAATGCTGCAGTAGTAATTCGCCCACCCTGAGAGACTTCTAGCATGCGCGCCAGAGCCTGCAGTATTTCCTGTGCTCGAGAACTTCTCTTGCCTGCCATTATGATGCTCCTGTGATTGTTTGGTTGGTGATGAGAGTACCTACGCCCTCGTCTGTAAAGAGTTCTAACATAACTGCGTGATCGACGCGCCCATCAATAATATGCGCGCAGGGAACACCCGATTTAACCGCATTCAGCGCACATTTGATTTTGGGTAGCATGCCACCATAAATCGTACCGTCAGCAATTAATTCGTCGACATGCTGGACGGAGAGTCCCGTTAGAACGGCGCCTTGACTGTCCTGCAGACCGGCCACATTAGTCAGGAGCATCAGTTTTTCCGCCTTCAGGACCTCGGCGACCTTGCCTGCCACCAGATCGGCGTTAATATTGTAGGACGTGCCATCGCTACCAACCCCGATTGGGGCGATAACGGGAATGAAGTCTCCCTGTACCAACATATCAATGACAGATTTATTAATCGACTCCACTTCGCCGACATGCCCAATATCAATAATTTCCGGAACCAACATCTCGGGTGTTTTGTGGGAGACGACCATTTTCTTTGCGCGGATAAGTTGGCCATCTTTGCCTGTCACACCAAAGGCGCGGCCACCCGCACTGCTAATAAGGTTAACAATCTCTTTGTTAATCGTGCCGCCTAAAACCATCTCGACGACATCCATCGTCTTATCGTCGGTAACCCGCATACCGTCAACAAACTCAGATTTAATAGAGAGGCGTTCAAGTAAATCGCCAATTTGCGGGCCACCCCCATGCACAACCACGGGATTAATACCTACGGCCTTCATCAACACGATATCCCGAGCGAAGCTCTCTTTGAGGCGCTCATCAACCATGGCGTTGCCGCCATATTTAACGACCACAGTTTTGCCAGCAAAACGCTGGATATAGGGGAGAGCGCGGGCGATAACCTGCGCCGTAATCTGTGCTTCTTTGCGACTTAATGACATAGTTAAATATAGTCTTCTATCTGATTAATAAAGGGTGATAATTCTCTGCGGAAAGTTTTCTTCACCTGCTCTAGACTGGCGTCGTCGTCGCCTTCAAAGCGCAGAGTTAGGTTCGCTGAGGTATTTGACGCTCTAATAAGTCCCCAGCCTTTTGGGTACTCGGCACGCAGGCCATCCACACTAATGATCTGAGCACCACTAAATTGGCAGCCAGAAAGGAGTGTCTGCATAAGCTCAAACTTTTCGTTTTCGGCGACAGGAATTAAAATTTCCGGACTGTAGCTACTGGTATCGAATTTGCTGATGATCTGATCGAGGGTCTTGTCTGCACTGTCGCGCTGCAGGCAAAGTACTTCGAGTAACCGCGAAGCCGCATAGAGCCCATCGTCGAATCCTTTCCAACGGTCATTAAAAAAGATGTGGCCGCTGAATTCTCCGCCCAGAGGCGCATTGTTGTGCTGCACGGCTTTTCTAACATGAGAATGACCCGTTTTACACATAACGGGCCGACCGGAGTTTTTGCCAATCATCTGCGCCAGTCGCTTGCTACTCTTGACGTCAAAGACGATTTCAGCGCCGGGCGTACGAGAGAGGATATCTTTGGCGAAAATCATCATCAGCCTATCGGGCCAGATTATTTCACCTTTGCCAGAGATAACCACGATGCGATCACCGTCACCGTCAAAGGCTAGCCCCATGTCAGCCTTGACTTCCTTGACCTTCGAGATTAACTGTTTGAGGTTTTTCTCCTCGCTGGGGTTTGGCTCATGATTGGGAAACGTGCCATCAATCTCGCAGTTGATGGGAAACACCGTGCAGCCGAGGCTGTTAAACAGATTGATCGCTACGGGCCCAGCCACCGAGTTGCCCGCATCAATGGCCAGTCTAAATGAACGATCAATCGCATTATCTTCAACAATATGGCGCACATACTGGGACATGATGTCGCGAGAGAAAAGTTGCGCGCTATCGCTCTGAGTAAATGTCTTGGCATTGAGCATGGGTTTTAATAACTGCAGAGCTTTACCCGAGATTACCTGACGCTGAATAATGATCTTAAAGCCATTATAGATAGAGGGGTTATGGCTCGCTGTTACCATAATACCGCAGCTCGATTGACCGCAATGATGAACTGCAAAGTTTAGAGCTGGGGTGGTAATTTCCCCTAGATCGATCACATTACAGCCGGTAGATAAAAGACCGGAACGGAGCGAAGCCGCTAATTCTGGGGAGCTGATACGGCCATCGCGACCTATGTAAATACTCGTGTGGCCATTTTGCAGAATGATGCTGCCGATAGTTTTGCCCAGCCTCTCAGCGAAGACTTTGGTGATCTCTGACCCTGCTATACCGCGAATATCATAGTCACGAAAAACAACATCCGGTACCAGAAACGGTCCCGAGATTGGCGCCTCTATGTACTCGTTGGGAATTATATCTTGCTCCAATTCTGTAGCTTCAGCTTCCCTAGTAGCTACCGTGGCTACTGCCTCCCGGAGACACGGCATTTCTTCGGTCTCCGAGGCTTCTAATATTATTTCTCTACTGTCTAGCGACGTTTCCGGCTCCGAATGCTCATTTTCATCTAAGTGCTGAATCTGTTCAGTCGCCGATGTGTCTAGGAGGGCCTTATCATTCTCTGAAGAGCCCTCACTTTTCACGGACTCTTTGGTGTGTGCAGGCTCCAGGCTCTGTAAGGAGTCTTTGCCCTCCAACGCAGTTTCATTGAAGCGCTGAGTTTGCTCAGTCGCCGATGTGTCTAGGAGGGTCTTATCATCCTCTGAAGAGCCCTCACTTTTTACGGACTCTTTGGTGTCTGCAGGCTCTAGGCTCTGTATGGATTCTTTGACCTCCCGCGCAGATTCATCGGAACAATGAATCTGTTCGGTCGCCGGTGCGTCTACGAGGGCTTTTTCACTCTGCAAAAAGCCCTCAGTCTCTAAGGATTCCTCGACATCAGACATCTCATCTAATGCCAACTTTTCTAAGAAAGTCCGCTCAAAGAGAGGCTCAGCGGCTACAAAATCTGACTGCAGTGTCTGGGTCTGCACGACAAGCTCGACCTCATCCTCATTTGGTGAGGCAAAAAGGGCATCCTGCGCGTTGTGTTCCTCTATGAAAATATCGGTGATCCATGACCTGCGGCTAACTCTATAGCGGGTTATGAGATACAAAGCAGGTAATAGGCTACCCCAAGCTATACCGAAGAATAACCAAAACGGAGGAAGCTGACCCTCGATAGCGGTCATCAGTTTGGCCGACGGAATAAAGCTGACTTTCCAGCGCGGATTTACCGTATCAATCATACGGATATGGTCTGCTTGGATGGGCATTAAGGTGACTGGCGAGGCTTGGCCGCTCAATGACAGAACAATGATGTCATTCCTATCGGGCTCCGTTTGCTGCAACTGCATGGTGCCGTTAGAGACGTCTACAGTACTCAGCGCTTGGGTAAGTCCTTCAATCGGCATCTGCAAGACAATGCCCCCAACATTAGCTACTTTTGCACTGGCGGGTGTTTGCGGGGATAGCACGGGCTTGATCAGGAGAACTTTCCAGCGACCAGCAACCTTTACGGCTATAGCCTTGCCCCTATCTCCGGCTAGAGACCTACGTATGATCTGGGTTGTAGCCATATTCAAGCTGTCTTGATGTCGCTCTAGGCCGCTGTCGATATAGCGAATGGACTCAGCCTCAGGGATTAAAGCTGCGATGATAACTTCTTCCCGGTCCAACGCAGAGAAGTCACCGCTGCTAAACAGCGTGAGAGTACTGGTTTGGTTAGCGATATCGTTCAAAGATTGTTGATACTTGTCTAGATAATTTTGAACCTGACTGGCCGCGAGGTTCATGTTTTGGCCAAGTTGGAGGCTCACAGCCTGAACGCGCGCATCAACGATAGTCTGCTGCCAAACAGCGATAGATGAAACCACTAACAGAATCAGTCCAGTCGCAAAGCTACCGCGGACAAAGCGATCGCCTCGAATTTCTGCAATGAACTCTTTTAATGTGACTGTCATTAATTTCTCAGAGATAGCTGGTTAGTGAAAATAGCTCTGTGCCATATGTTCAATGATATCCCTGGCTAGTTGCGCTTTACTTCTCTTGCTAAAGGTTATTGAGGAGGTGCGATCGATCCAACTAATTTCATTGTCATCGCTGCTGAAACCTATATCCGCCCGAGATACATCATTAGCGATAATGGCGCTGAGTTTCTTGCGCTCCAATTTATCGCGGGCATAGGCTTCGACCTTTTCGGTCTCCGCGGCGAAGCCAAGTACAAACAACGACTCATTGGCAGTTGCCACTGCACTGACGATATCAGGATTTTTCTCCAGATCAATAGTCATAGAGCTGCCCTGTGTCTTGATCTTCTGCGTCGCAACCGCGCTAGCACGGTAGTCAGCAACCGCAGCAGCAGCTATAAATATATCGGCATCGAGGGCCAAACTTAAAGATGCCGTGAGCATATCCTGTGCAGAAATTACTGGAACAAGATGGCAGCGCGAGGGTGCATCTAAGGTTACTGGCCCCGAAATTAAAAAGACCTCGGCGCCAGCCTCTAGGGCAGCTGCGGCAAGCGCATAGCCCATTTTGCCGGAACTGTGGTTACTGATGTAGCGAACGGGATCGAGTGCTTCACGAGTTGGTCCTGCGGTAATAACCACTTTTTTACCCGCCAGTGACCCAGTGTTAAAGAGGCGGCTTACCGAACTAACAACGCTATCAGGCTGCTCCATTCTTCCTGGTCCAATATCACCGCAGGCCTGAAGGCCGTCCTCTGGACCAATAAGGGTAACGCCGCGCTCTCTTAACAGGGCAATATTGGCCAGGCTAGCCGGATGATTCCACATGGCTTGGTTCATGGCCGGAGCAACCGCAACCTTAGCGGGCGTCGCTAAATGAACGGCACTGAGCAGGCTGTCGGCTCTGCCATAGACCATGTTGGCAATAAAGTCTGCGCTGGCAGGGGCAATGAGCAATAGATCTGCCCAGCGCGCTAGTTCGATATGGCCCATACCCGCCTCCGCCTCGGAATCTAGCAGGTTAGTATGCACCGGGTATCCTGACAGGGCCTGCATGGTAAGAGGTCGGATAAATTCGTTGGCTGCAGGAGTCATAACGACACGCACCTCAGCGCCCTGATCCTGAAGACGTCTAATAATTTCGGCGCTTTTGTAGGCGGCAATGCCTCCCGTGACACCAAGAATTATTCGTTTGTTTGATAGACTGCTCATTAATCGTCCAGACAGGGCAAATAAAGGTTTGTAAGATACCACCATGAGAGAGATTTCTGTAGTGATAAATGAGGACTCACTATGGCTATAAGCCAATGGCCCAAAGAAGAGAGACCTAGAGAGAAGCTTTTATCTAAGGGCGCAGCCGCACTTTCAGATGCTGAATTACTGGCAATATTTTTACGTACTGGTTTGCCCGGCATCACCGCCATTGATCTCGCCCGCGGCCTATTGTCAGAATTTGGCGGCATTGGGCCCCTACTGAGCGCGCGACAGGGCGCATTCTGCGAGCGCAAAGGGCTGGGTCCAGCGAAGTTTGCTCAGTTGCAGGCTGCTCTTGAGTTAACCAGTCGATATATTAAAGAGGAGCTGCGAGCTAACCCAATATTTACCAGTCCCCAGATGGTTAGAGACTACCTTGCAGTAAAAATGAGAGGTTATCAGCGTGAGGTATTTATCATATTGCTCCTCGATTCCCGCCATCAACTATTGGATTCTCACGAATTATTTCAAGGCACGATTGATATGGCGAGTGTTTATCCTCGGGAGATCGTCAAGTTGGCGCTGCAAAACAATGCTGCTGCGGTCATCGTCGCGCATAACCATCCCTCTGGCGTTGCCGAGCCGAGCCAGTCTGATATCGCCGTTACCGAGCGTATTAAACAGGCGCTAGCGTTAGTCGATATTCCCCTCTTGGACCACTTTATTATTGGTCGTGGGGCAGTGACTTCGCTGGCGGATACTGGCCAGTTGTAAATGCTGCTGCAATCAAGTTATTTTATAGGATTCAATAAGCAATGAGCCTTGATAGCTCCTAGAGTGAAGAAAAAGAGCTGTTTTCCGGCAATCCCGCGGTTTTCATTTGATTCAAGATTGGCTTTCTGGTATAAAACGCGCCTCCTTTCGGGACGGTCCCGTTAAAGGTTAATTAATTAACAGATTTCTTTTGTCAAACAGGCTTTTCCTGTGGCAAAAATAGATAGTAGAGGCAGGAATAATGTCTAGAGTATGTCAGGTCACGGGCAAGCGCCCAATGGCGGGAAATAATGTATCTCACGCGAAGAATAGAACTCGTCGTCGCTTTGAGCCAAATCTTCATACCCATCGCTTTTGGGTTGAAGGGCAAAAACGCTTTGTTAAGCTTCGTGTATCTACCAAAGGTATGCGGATCATTGACAAAAAAGGTATTGAACAAGTCTTGTCCGAGTTGTTGGCTCGTGGCGAGAAAATCTAAGGAGATAACTGATGGCTAAGTCAGCTCGCGAAAAAATTCGATTAGTGTCAAGTGCAGGTACTGGGCATTTTTACACGACGGATAAGAATAAGCGCAATATGCCTGAGAAAATGGAGATCAAGAAGTATGATCCCACGATCCGCAAGCATGTCATTTACAAAGAAGCCAAGATTAAGTAAATAGTTTCTTAGTTGCGTGAAAGAATCCTGCCGGTTGGCGGGATTTTTTTTGGCCGCTATTTTATAGCTGCTACTGTGAGGCCTCTGTTTGCTGTCGTTGCGTCATCACCAAGCATAAAAAAACCTCGATAATTGCTTATCGAGGTTTTTTCTTAATTTTCGTACTGCTATCTAGCGACAGCGACAGAAATTAATCGGCAACTACGTTCTCAGCTTGAGCGCCTTTCTGGCCTTGAGTAACTTCCATCGTTACTGCCTGACCTTCTTTTAATGATTTGAAACCATCAGCTTGGATTGCGCTGTGGTGAACAAATACGTCACCGCCGCCTTCTTGCTCAATGAAACCAAAACCTTTACTGTCGTTGAACCACTTAACAGTGCCAGAAACTCTCTCCGACATAACTAACCTCACTTATAAAATGTATACCGTTTAAGGCGTTTAATATATCCAGCCTCGTAACGGGGCTAGCCTTACCTGCGATCTAAAAACATGTTGTAGATCAAAGGCATTCCTGAACAAACGAGTACTCTGTACTTTTTAACGCTAGTTCAGTATCGCGCAGTGTATGTCTTTTTAAAGGGTTTAGCTAGTGATTAAGGCGAAAAACCGTTTATTTACGTAAAATCTCAACTTTAGAACAAAACCCGGCAGCGAATAGTGCCCGCAATGCCCTTTAACGCCGCCAGTGCGCCCTGACTGTATTCAGCCTCGATGTCGACCACCACATAACCGACCCGATCGTTGGTCTGCAGGTACTGTGCGGCAACATTAATATTGAATTCCGAAAAAATCTGGTTGATAGCGCTCATAATCCCCGGAGTATTTCGGTGTACATGTAAGAGTCTGTGGGTATTATCATGCGCTGGCAATGCCACCTGAGGGAAGTTAACTGCGCTAATGCTGGTGCCGTTGTCACTGTACACAATCATCTTCTCGGCCACTTCTACGCCAATATTTTCTTGGGCTTCCTGCGTAGATCCGCCGATATGGGGGGTCAGAATCACATTGTCAAATTTGCGCAATGGAGAGATGAATTCGTCTTGGTTAGATTTTGGCTCCAAGGGGAACACGTCGATCGCTGCGCCGCCTAGGTGGTTGCTCGCCAGCTGTTCGCAGAGACTTTCGATATCGACAATCTGACCTCGCGCGGCATTGATCAACATGCCTCCAGGTTTCATAGCAGCTAGCTCTTTGGCGCCGATCATGCCTCGAGTTGCCTGCGTGTCTGGGACATGTAAAGAGACCACATCACTAT
>Ga0209279_10000649_pt1 | contig 21264 bp, 14 predicted proteins | sample CoawatmetaG00DNA_3_FD_187508 | JGI IMG/M metagenome (GOLD analysis project Ga0209279, IMG submission 187508) | Marine microbial communities from the West Antarctic Peninsula - Coastal water metaG006-DNA (SPAdes) (version 2) | ecosystem: Environmental > Aquatic > Marine > Coastal ... | reverse complement strand
AAGGTGGTCGTACTGTAGGTGCTGGTGTTGTATCTAAAATAATGGACTAATTGTCTATCATTTAGTTAACGCTAATACTAAAAAAGGTCGCTTACGCGGCCTTTTTTGATCTAAAGGGAAAGTTTAGTAGTATATTCGCTCCATTATTTAGCCACCAAGTTTTTGTTGAAAATTCTGATTAAAATGGTAGGGAAATATTTAAATCCAAGGCATGTAAGTCCACGGTATTAGTGGCACTTAGTTGACCACGTTTGTAACGTAATTGAACCGGAAATACGTTCATATTAAAACTTAGTCCGAGTAAGAGGAACGGGTCTTTATTTTTGGCACTCGCTTTTGTGCTAGCTTTAATCGAGTTACTTAGTGAGCCTTTGGCTAGTGCATCAATCTGCCAATGACTGGTTCCAATACCGATTTCTAACCTCAATTCTTTTAATAATTTATAATAAAGAGAGAAACCAAAGTCAGTTTGTTTAATTTTTGATGTCACTTTAGCTTCTACAGGCACCCCTTTTCGATCCCCTTTAAAATCCCCTTTAATAATATAGCGAGTATGATCGGCTTGAAAGCCTAAAGTGGAATTTGTGGTGACTGGATACAAGTAGTGATAACCGAAGCTATAAAAGGTGCTAGTGGCAGGTCCACTAATATTGGCAGAAACAAAAGACGCATCTTCATTAGGTGAATAACCGGCACCATAACTTGTAAACACTGTGCCAAATTGCTGAGTTTGTAAGCTCAGCATAATGCCAGCGCCCACCGGTACGAAACGAAGCGCGCTTGTCCAATATTTTTAGCCGTTCTGCCGCTTCGCTATAATTTAATATCAATTTAAGCTCAACATCAACCTCAGGTATCAAGGTGTTTTCATCACTTTCTGCAGGCACAGAGGTCAGTACTAGACTTAAGTAGCATAAAGAACGGATCTTTAGCATATGGTTATCCACTATTGACCAATTTGAAAGATAACATTGAGCTCTGTCACTTCAGTATTATCATTATTAACCTTGGGAAGATTAGTTATCACTTTAACATGGAATTGTCCCGGCCTTAGCAGCGAAGACGGGGATAAAAAGTCGACTTTATTTAAGTCGGATAGTATTTTTAAATCTAGGCTGTTAGGGTGATTTACACCGCTACTAGAGACACTTAAGATATCAGCGTCTAGATTATCAATTTCTAGGTCAACTCGGGTTCCACCACTTGTCTCATAAAAAGCAGTGGCGGTTTGTATCGGTAGAGTAATGGAAGCGTTAACACCGTCGGATTGCCACTGAGCATTCAGTTCCAGATATATTCGTCGCTCACCCTTACTTTTGACATTGTCTTCGCCATCTAATAGGTAAATTTCAACTTTAGCAGAGCCTTCGCCTAACGGTAAACTGGCCAAGTCAAAACTCAGTATTGGGCTGTTAAAATCACCACTCGTTGTTGCATTTTCCATGTTTTGTTTATTAAACGGCGTAGTACGTAAATCAATACTCATTGCACCGCTAGAAGCAGAAACAGCTAAAGTATTCGAATTATAAGACTGAGTCTCGGGATTATAATCCGTTAAACGTACTGAAGTTCCTTCTAATTTAAAAGCATTAGCACCAGAGGGTGTAAACAGCAGTGGCTGATTAAGCACATATTTTCTTGTACTATCTTTGAGAAAAATAGGGGTAAGAATTCGTACTTCATGCTCACTACCATTGATCAGGTTTTGTGTTGTTATATTAATGGTTGCCTTGTCTCGAAGGTCAGACCATTGTATTTCTCTAGCGAGTGGGACAACACTATTACCATTCCAAATATCAAAGGTGGGCAGCAAATAGGCTGCTAGTGACTGGCCAAAGTTAATCTCAATTTCCTGTTGACCGGACTCGGTAATAGTAACATCGGTCAACGGCACGGGTGTCAGGGGTTTTAACGATATGGTTCCTGTGATAATACTCGCTTCGCCTGCGCCATTAACGGCAGAAAAATACCCGAACGCTGCGGCTCCGGTTGAATAAAATTCGTCAAGATCAGCAACTGCTTGATAGTACTGGTGGTCACTGGTGTCTTTAAAGAAAACTCTGACATCACTGCCAGTAATAACGATTGCTTGAACACCAGGGTATGCATTGCCACTACCATTTGGATATACCGCGCCATCGTCATATCTAGTGCTTCTAAATGTTTCTAAGTCGGTGGTAACAATTTGGTAATCCTCAAATTTATGGCACTTTGACAATTGGGTGTCATATTGATAAACACAAAAACCCTCCTGTTGGGGTTCTGGTGAGGCCCATTTGAGACCAGCATCTTGTATTCGCGTACCCGAGTCAATTGTTGGCCTTGCTCTTCACTAGCAGCCTTTTGAACGCTGTAATCGAGAATTAAATCACCGGCAAATGAGGCATTAAGGGAAAAAAACCACTGATCACCATCTATTTGTAAGAGCCCTCTATTATTAGTTAACGTGATCTCTCTACTACCTAGTGTGAATTCCTGGTTTTGGGCCACACAATCAATAGAGATAATGGGTGTATTGGCCCCAAAATTTTTCATATAGGCAATATGTCTTTCAGAGAAAGCGATAATGGAATAACCAATATCGGTGCCGGTTGCACTTCCTTTACGCCAGTTGTAATTAGACTGAGCAATGCCATCACTCAGGGCTAAAACAATGTTGCCATCAACACTTTCAAAGCGATTATCAATACCGGCATAATCTATTAGACCAAACAGCCTAGTGCCAGTGATATCGGTATACGGAACACCTTGAACTAAAGCGGGCTGAATCTCTAAGGTTTTACCGTTAAAAGATCCGCCATAAATCCAGTGTAAATCGGAGCCTAGCTTAACTGTTTGAGACCAAATATTTTCTGCATCTACTGTTTTTACTCGACTAAGATCATTAGCGTCGTAAATGGCAAGACGTGGATTACCAGGTGCAGCACTGTCAGAATAATTAACAGGTTGCTCGCCTACTGCAAAATAGTCGTCTGTAAGCCAATAAACCCCAACAACAAAACGGTCGTCATCAATCGGTATTGGGATTAGTTTACCCATCGGATTTAAGAACCAAGCAATGGTTGAATTTGTTCCCCCTGATACCCCTTCCGGTAATATTCTATTCCAATTAAAGCCCTTTAGTACGGCCGCACCATCGGTTCTAAAAGCGATACCTGAGCGGGCGAAATCCGTTTGTAAGCCACCACCCAGTAATTTAGGTTCAATATCGCCATCTTCCGTACTTAAGATACAGCTAAACGACATATCTTCGAGCACAACTCGATAAACTGAGCATATTTCCTCATCAAGTTCGGGTATCGCTCTCTGGATATGTGCACTGGTTAGCAGATATAAAAATTGACCATTGGGTGTAATGTTTGCCTCGGCAATAAATGTGGTCTCTGAAGATAAAACGGCCCCTAGTTCAATAGCGCCATCGTCGTTCCTTGCAATAATATTGGACAGGGCTTCAAAGCTTGTTTTAGCTCTAGCTTTTGGTAGATAAAAATTTGAGGGTAATAACGCTTTACTGATTTTTAACTGCTTAGGCGCAGCAGGAGATGAGGAAACATTATTAGTGTCGAGAGCACCACTTAAACTTAGCGATTGAGTCTCAGCGAGACTCACCCGCAAGGCTTTAAATAATGAGGAATCATAAGGAAAAACGTCATCCCTATCCAATATGGCATCTCCGTCGGTATCAACTACATTCCCTGAGTCTAATGGAAACTCATCATTAGCATCAATGACGCCGTCATTGTCATCGTCAGGGTCAGTATTGTTACCAATACCATCGCCATCGGTATCGGTTATTTCTGTCGCGTCAAATGGGAAGTCATCTAATCTATTGCTGACACCATCAATGTCGCTATCGGGATCGGTATTGTTACCAGCGCCATCGCCATCAGTATCGGTTGTCTCAGTAGCGTCATTTGGAAAGCTGTCTGCATTATTGCCTACACCATCGCCATCAGTATCGGTTGTCTCAGTCGCGTCATTTGGAAAGCTGTCTGCATTATCGCCTACACCATCAGCATCGGTATCGGTTGTTTCAGTCGCGTCATTTGGGAAGTCGTCTGTGTTATCGCCAACACTATCAGCATCAGTATCGGTTGTCTCAGTCGCGTCATTTGGAAAGCTGTCTGCATTATCGCCTACACCATCAGCATCAGTATCAGTTGTTTCAGTCGCGTCATTTGGAAAGTCGTCTAGGCTATCGAAAACGCCATCCCCATCAGTATCAGCCTCTAACGCGATAGTAACAGTCGATGTCACATCATTAGCCTCGTTACCCGCTATATCAGAAGCACTAAACGTGACCGTTGTAATACCTAAAGGAAAAATACTAGGTGCATTATTATTTACCGTAACTATGCTATCAACGTTATCTGAGGCTGAACCTGCCACTAAAAATGCTGCTATATCATCATCAGATGCGGCAATACCATAAGTATCAGTGGCGATAACGTTAATAGCATTTGGGGGAGTAATAATAGGTGGCGTAGTATCTGCAACACTTATTGGTTTAGTAGGAGATGAACTACCGCCAACAACCCATTAAAACAATGCTAAATGCGAGATAAATTAACTTAATATTCATACCATGGCCTTTTGGCAGTCTATTTAAAACGCTATTATTATTATTAATTAATCCAAAAATTTACCATTTAAATTAGAAGTTGATAATGACAAGTGTATATTTAATAACAAATTTCTGTATATTGTTTTCAGCGAATAGACCTAACTTCTACTTAAAACCTCTGCAGTCACTTGAGGATACCGGCAACTTATTTGATGAAGTAATTCAATAATTAATATTGAACCCAGCTGTAACAATTAAATTAAAATAAAAGTGCTATGGGCTAAAAGATAAAAGTGAAAAATAACAAGCAAAAGCGATTAGTTATAACTTGAATTGATAATCTGAACTGAGTGTAAAAAGCAATAATATAGCTCCCCAATTTAATCGAATAAAAAATGACGATAAAAAGTCCTTGAGTAAACCCTGATGCTGAGTATAATAGCGCCTCACTTCTAGAGTATCTCTTAATTCCCAAACAACTAAGAAACACTCGGTAAGTGTAAGTAAAGATTGAGTAGCTTTATGTTATTTCAGTTAAGATAGGGGTGTAGTTCCAATTGGTAGAACAGCGGTCTCCAAAACCGACGGTTGGGAGTTCGAATCTCTCCACCCCTGCCACATTTCAAGTAAAGTGCGTTGTTGTGCACTTTATTACACAGTTTGCCTCTTAACATAGAGGTTATTGTTTTTAGATTAGACGAGCAATTACAGGTTATAATTATGAATGCAAGTACAGAAGAGCAACCAAGTGGTTCTTTAGATACATTAAAGTGGGGGATTATTTTCCTTTGTTTAGCAGGCGCAGTTGCTGGCAATTATGTATTTGGTGAAGAATCAGTTTTATTAAGAGCAGTTGGCGTTGTTGTGGCTGTACTTATTGCAGGCTTAGTGGCAATGCAAACGGTAAAAGGTCGTACTGCGGTTATATTTGCCAAAGAAGCTCGAACAGAAGTGCGTAAAGTTGTTTGGCCAACACGCCAAGAAGCAATTCAAACTACCGGTATCGTATTATTTGTGACGTTATTGATGTCCATTCTTCTTTACTTTCTTGACTCTATATTATTTTGGGTCGTTGGTTTAGTTACTGGTTTACAGGTGTAATATGACTGATAATAATACAAATGAAGAAAACACTGAAGAAACAACAGAAGAAGTTGTTATTAATACCAACCCAAAACTAAGATGGTATGTTGTTCAAGCATTTTCGGGTTATGAAGCAAGAGTACAAAAAACCTTAATCGAACATATAGAGATTCAGGGTTTGGAAAGTATGTTTGGCCAAATTTTAGTGCCAACTGAAGAAATTGTTGAGATGCGTGCCGGACAAAAACGTAAAAGTTCACGCAAATTCTTTCCTGGTTATGTGCTAGTACAAATGGAAATGGACGTCGAAGCTTGGCATTTAGTTAAAAGTGTACCTCGCGTGCTTGGTTTTATTGGTGGAACAAAAGAGCGTCCCGCACCTATTACTCAGGTAGAAGCCGATCGTATTTTACAACGCTTAGTAGATACTGATAAGCCGAAACCTAAAACCTTGTTTGAACCAGGAGAAGTGGTACGTGTTGTTGACGGTCCTTTTGCTGACTTTAATGGTGTTGTTGAAGAGTTAGATTACGATAAAAACCGAATTAAGGTTTCTGTACTTATTTTTGGTCGCTCTACGCCAGTTGATTTAGAATTTGGTCAGGTAGAGAAAGGTTAATTGCAAAGCTACGAGCTCTAAGTCATTAACTAAATTAAAGGTCGCAATGCGACCTTTTTTGTTTCAGTAAGAAAAAATACTTGAAAGATCTTAGTTGATTAATATATAATCCGCTGCCGCTTTTTATTAGTACAACGACTGTTGACTGAATAAAAAGCAACTTGGTGTTATTATATATGACACTTTTAGTAAATCTAGGGGAGCTAAGGCCGTAAGGTTTAGCGTTTGCACCCATTGAAAAGGTATTGAGAAATGGCTAAGAAAGTCCAAGCTTTAATCAAGCTACAAGTAGCTGCTGGTGCAGCTAACCCGTCACCACCAGTTGGTCCTGCATTAGGTCAACATGGTGTTAACATCATGGAATTTTGTAAAGCGTTTAACGCAAAAACAGATTCTTTAGAAAAAGGCGCTCCAGTTCCAGTAGTTATTACTGTATATAGTGATCGTTCTTTTACATTCGAAACAAAAACACCACCTGCTTCTTACTTATTGAAAAAAGCAGCTGGTATCAAAAGCGGCTCTGGTCGTCCTAACACTGAAAAAGTGGGTACTGTAACTACAGCTCAACTTGAAGAAATTGTTAAGACAAAAGAATCTGATCTTACTGCCAGTTCTCTTGAAGCTGCAGTGCGTACCATTGCGGGCAGTGCCCGTTCAATGGGTTTAGTGGTAGAGGACTAATCAATGGCTAAATTATCAAAACGCACTCGTCTTGTTCGTGAAAAAGTAGACGTATTAAAAGAATATGAAATCAGTGAAGCTATCGATCTTTTAAAAGAATTAGCGACTGCTAAATTCCGTGAAAGTGTCGATGTTGCTGTAAATCTTGGTATTGATGCACGTAAATCTGATCAAAACGTTCGTGGTGCAACTGTACTACCTAACGGTACTGGTCGTGACGTACGTGTTGCTGTATTTACACAAGGCGCTAATGCTGAAAAAGCAAAAGAAGCTGGTGCAGATATTGTCGGTATGGAAGATTTAGCAGAGTTAGTTAAGAAAGGCGAAATGAACTTTGACGTTGTAATCGCTTCTCCTGACGCTATGCGTGTTGTTGGTCAACTAGGTCAAATCTTAGGCCCACGTGGTTTAATGCCTAACCCTAAAGTTGGTACAGTAACTCCTGACGTAGCTGGCGCTGTTAAAAACGCTAAGTCTGGTCAGATTCGCTACCGCAATGATAAAAACGGTATCATCCATACTACTATTGGTAAGGCTGATTTCGAAAATGATCAATTACAAGAAAACCTTGAAGCATTATTGGAAGCTTTGAAAAAAGCAAAACCAGCAAATGCTAAAGGCGCTTTCATCAAGAAAATTTCACTTTCAACGACTATGGGTGCCGGCTTAGCCGTAAACCAATCTAGTTTGAAAGACGCTTAATTTATTATTATAAATTAGTGTGAATTCTTGAGAAGCGTTTCCTGTAAAGCCCATACAAAGTAAGAGCTTTACAGTGGCAAAATTATAAATTATAATTTTTCCCCTTAAATTTTGGTAGGAGCTGTGCTGCTATATTAATGGTTTTTTTCGAAGAACGGTTAATAAGCATAGCCCCCGTCCAAGACCGTAGGAGTAGTTATTGGATAGGTTAACCTTCTGGTTTACTGATGAAAATAAAGACTTAATATTTCCTACGTAGATGGTGATTACCCAGATATTTTTCCTTAAATTCTGGTCCTCGCCGTAACGGCTTGAAGTATTTTATGCTTCAAGGATTGTAAACACCGGATTTTCCGGTTGAACCAGGAGTTAAAGCCAATGGCTATCAATCTTGATGACAAAAAAGCAATTGTTGCTGAAGTTCAAGAAGCTGCTAGTGGCGCTCAGTCAGTTGTAATCGCGGATGCCCGTGGTGTAACAGTTGAAGCTATTACTGCATTGCGTAAGCAAGCACGTGAAAATGGAGTATGGATGAAGGTTGTCCGTAACACATTAGCGCGTCGTGCAGTAGAAGGTACTGAATTTGAATGTGTTGCTGACGTATTCAAAGGTCCTTCATTAGTTGCTTTCTCAACTGACCACCCAGGTGCTGCTGCACGTATATTTACAGACTTCGCTAAATCTAACGAAGCCTTTGAATTGAAAGCAGCTGCATTTGAAGGTAACGCTGTAGACGTAAACATGTTAGCTAAGCTACCAACTTACGACGAAGCGATTTCACGTTTAATGAGCGCAATGAAAGAAGCATCTGCAGGCAAATTGGTCCGCACGATTGCTGCAGTACGCGATCAGAAAGAACAAGAAGCTGCATAAGTTATTTAAGCATTTTGCTTATAACCAAGTTTTTTGTATTTGTAGTTATTTCAAACAGGACTTTATTACTTAATAAGAAAGGTAAATAAAGACTGTTTATAAAAAAATAGGAAATTATAGTATGTCTATTTCTAAAGACGATATCTTAAACGCAGTTGCTGAAATGTCAGTAATGGACGTTGTTGCTTTAATCGAAGCAATGGAAGAAAAATTTGGTGTTTCTGCTTCTGCTGCTGTTGCAGCTGCTGGACCTGCTGAAGCTGCTGAAGAACAAACTGAATTTGATGTTGTAATGACTAGCTTCGGTGAGAAGAAAGTTGCAGTAATCAAAGCAGTTCGTGCAGCTACAGGCTTAGGTCTTAAAGAAGCTAAAGACTTAGTTGAGTCGGCTCCTAAAGCGATCAAAGAAGGCGTTGATAAAGCTGAAGCAGAAGAACTTAAGAAAACTCTTGAAGAAGCTGGTGCTTCTGTTGAGATCAAATAATCTATTTAACCATAGATTATTAGCCTGAAAAGGCATTGGCTGGTGATTTTAACGTCACCAGCCTTTTTGCGCTAAATAAAATGATATTTTAAAGCAAAATAGTGCAATATTTGATGTTTAGACGTAAATGTCATAGCAATACCCTGTTTGTATATTCAAATGTATAAGTAATTATACTTTGAATATTACTTACAGATTCGGCCAAAACCAGCAAGCTGAGGAACCCCATGGCTTACTCATACTTTGAGAAGAAGCGAATTAGAAAGGACTTTGGTAAAAGTACACAAGTAATGGATTATCCATTCTTGTTGTCCATCCAACTCGAATCTTTCCGCAAGTTTATTGATATCGATCCAACTGGTGAAACAGGTTTAGAAGCCGCGTTTCGTTCTATTTTCCCAATTAAAGCCTATTCTGGAGCATCAGAATTACAATATGTAGGCTATCGTTTAGGTGAGCCTTTATTTGACGTCAAAGAATGTCAAATACGTGGTGTAACATATTCGGCCCCATTGCGCGTTAAGTTGCGTTTGGTTGTTTATGATAAAGAAGCACCCGCAGGTACTGTAAAAGATATCAAAGAACAAGAAGTGTACATGGGTGAAATCCCGCTAATGACAGATAATGGTACATTTGTTATTAATGGTACTGAGCGTGTAATCGTCTCTCAATTACATCGTTCTCCTGGCGTATTCTTTGATCACGATAAAGGTAAAACACATTCTTCAGGTAAAGTGTTATATAACGCACGTGTTATTCCTTACCGTGGTTCATGGTTAGATTTTGAATTTGACCCTAAAGACAATTTATTTGTTCGTATTGACCGTCGTCGTAAATTACCTGCGTCGATCATCTTACGAGCATTAGAGCTTTCTACAGAAGAAATTTTAGACATTTTCTACGATACAACTGACTTTGAAATCAAAGGCGAAAAGTTGATCATGGATTTAGTGCCTGAACGACTTCGTGGCGAAACTGCTACCTTTGACATTACCCTCAAAAATGGTGATGTATTGGTTGAGCAAGGTCGTCGTATAACAGCTCGTCATATCAAAGCTTTATCTAAAGCGAAGATGGCAAAATTAGAAGTCCCTGCTGAATATATTGTTGATAAAGTTTTATCTAAAGCTTATATCGATGAATCAACAGGCGAAGTGATTGCTGAAGCTAATGCATTAATAACATTAGAGTTATTAGCAGAGCTAAGTCAAGCTGGTCACAAAGTATTATCTACTTTATATATGAACGAATTTGATGTTGGTTCATATATGTCTGACACCATGCGTGTTGACAACTCTACTAACAAGCTTGAAGCTTTAGTTGAGATCTATCGTATGATGCGTCCAGGCGAGCCACCAACGAAGGATGCTGCTGAAGGATTGTTTAATAACTTATTCTTCTCACTAGAGCGTTATGACTTATCGACTGTTGGTCGTATGAAGTTTAACCGTCGTGTTGGCAACAGTGACGATATTGGTAATGGTATCTTATCTAAAGACGATATCATTGCCGTAATGAGAACGTTAATTGGCATTCGTGATGGTAAAGGCGAAGTTGATGACATCGATCATTTAGGTAACCGTCGTATTCGTTCTGTTGGTGAAATGGCAGAAAACCAATTCCGTGTTGGTTTAGTGCGTGTTGAGCGTGCAGTTCGCGAACGTTTAAGTCTTGGTGACTTAGATGCGATTATGCCTCAAGATTTAATCAACGCTAAGCCCATATCTGCTGCTGTTAAAGAATTTTTTGGTTCTTCACAGTTATCACAGTTTATGGATCAGAATAATCCGTTATCTGAAGTTACGCACAAACGTCGTATTTCAGCATTAGGCCCGGGTGGTTTAACGCGTGAACGTGCAGGCTTTGAAGTGCGCGATGTACATCCGACCCATTATGGTCGTGTATGTCCAATCGAAACACCAGAAGGACCGAACATTGGTCTAATCAACTCACTTTCTTGTTATGCAAGAACGAATGATTATGGTTTCTTAGAAACACCATATCGTCGTGTGGTTGATGGCTTAGTGACTGATGATATTGATTATTTATCAGCGATAGAAGAAGGTACTTTTGTTATTGCACAATCTAGTGCAAAAACTGATGGTAACAAAAAATTAAGTGAAGACTTAGTTGATTGTCGTCATAGAAACGAGTTTACGTTGATGTCTGCTGATAGTGTTCAGTACATGGATGTATCTCCACAACAAATTGTATCTGTGGCTGCGTCACTTATTCCATTCCTAGAGCACGATGATGCTAACAGAGCGCTAATGGGCTCAAACATGCAACGTCAAGCGGTACCAACCCTTGTTGTTGATAAGCCGCTTGTTGGCACCGGGATGGAAAAAGTAGTTGCCGTAGACTCAGGTGTAACAGCTGTTGCTAAACGTGGTGGTGTTGTTACTTTTGTTGATTCTTCACGTATCGTAGTTAAAGTTAATGAAAATGAGATGCATGCTGGTGAAGCCGGTATCGATATTTATAACTTAACTAAATATACCCGTTCAAACCAAAATACATGTATCAACCAACGTCCAGTATGTCGTATGGGTGAACCGGTTGTCCGTGGTGATGTTTTAGCCGATGGTCCTTCAACGGATATGGGCGAATTAGCCCTTGGTCAAAACATGCGTATCGCATTTATGCCTTGGAATGGTTATAACTTTGAGGATTCAATATTATTCTCAGAGCGTGTAGCGATTGATGATCGTTTTACTACTATTCATATTCAAGAGTTAACCTGTATCGCTCGTGATACTAAGTTAGGCTCTGAAGAAATTACGGCAGATATTCCAAACGTAGGTGAGTCCGCTTTATCTAAGTTAGATGAAGCCGGTGTTGTTTATATTGGTGCTGAAGTAAATGGCGGCGATATCTTAGTTGGTAAAGTTACTCCTAAGGGCGAAACCCAACTTACACCAGAAGAAAAACTCCTACGTGCGATTTTTGGTGAGAAAGCAGCTGATGTTAAAGACAGCTCTTTACGTGTACCAAATTCAGTTAAAGGTACTATCATCGACGTTCAAATCTTTACTCGCGATGGCGTAGAAAAAGATAACCGTGCCGTTGAGATCGAAGAAATACAATTGAAAGAAGTTAAGAAAGATCTTGGCGATGAATTCAGTATTCTTGAAGATGGTATATACGCTCGTGCTAGAAAGCTATTGTTAGAAGCTGGCTTGAATGAAGCTGAACTTACCAATATATCACGCGCAAACTGGTTAGTTCAAAACTTGTCTGACGAAGGTCAACAAGGTGAACTTGAACAAATTGCCGAGCAATATGACAATATTAAAGCTGATTACGATAAAAAGTATGAAATTAAGCGTCGCAAGATCACTCAAGGTGATGATTTAGCGCCGGGTGTACTTAAAATTGTTAAAGTTTATTTAGCGATTAAACGTCGTATTCAGCCAGGCGATAAAATGGCGGGTCGTCATGGTAACAAGGGTGTTATTTCAAACGTAGTACCTGTTGAAGATATGCCATACGATGAGCACGGTATACCAGTTGACGTGGTTCTTAACCCGTTAGGTGTTCCATCACGGATGAACATTGGTCAGATATTAGAAACACATCTAGGTATGGCTGCCCGTGGTATCGGTGAAAAAATTAAACGTATGCTTGAAGCACAAGAGAAAATCACTAAGTTGCGTAGCTTCTTACAAGAGGTTTACGACTCAGGGACATCTCGTCAAGAAGTTGATATTTCAACTTTCTCCGATGATGAAGTGATGCGCTTAGCTAATAACTTACGTGCCGGATTACCAATTGCAACACCAGTATTTGATGGTGCAGTTGAACAAGAAATCCGCGACTTATTCAAATTAGCTGATATGCCTGAAAGTGGTCAGTTTATATTAACTGACGGTCGTACAGGTCGTGAATTTGAACGTCCAGTAACGGTTGGTTACATGTATATGTTAAAACTGAATCACTTAGTTGATGACAAAATGCATGCACGTTCAACCGGTTCATACTCATTAGTTACACAACAGCCACTTGGCGGTAAAGCGCAATTTGGTGGTCAACGTTTCGGTGAGATGGAAGTATGGGCTCTAGAAGCATATGGCGCGGCGTACACGTTGCAAGAAATGCTAACCGTTAAGTCGGATGATGTTGCTGGTCGTACTAAGATGTATAAAAACTTAGTTGACGGCGATCATCGTATGGATCCAGGAATTCCTGAATCATTCAACGTATTGTTGAAAGAAATTCGCTCGTTAGGTATTAACATCGAATTAGATCAGGATTAATTGAAATTATCTAAAGTCTACAATTTAGGCTTTAGATAACTCTTTAATTCATAATGCTGACAAGTCAGTACATGGAGAGAACGGCTCAATGGTTCTCTCCCGTATTTAACTCCGACAGGAGAAGAGTGTGAAAGATTTACTTAAGTTTCTTAAGCAACAAAATCAAACAGAAGAATTCGATGGTATTCGCATTGGATTAGCATCACCAGATTTGATCCGTTCATGGTCATTTGGTGAAGTAAAAAAACCTGAAACGATTAATTACCGTACGTTCAAGCCTGAGCGTGATGGTTTGTTTTGTGCGCGTATTTTTGGTCCAGTAAAAGATTACGAATGTCTTTGTGGCAAATACAAACGCTTAAAACACCGTGGTGTTATTTGTGAAAAATGTGGTGTAGAAGTTACTTTAACTAAAGTTCGTCGTGACCGTATGGGTCATATCGAATTAGCGAGCCCTGTGGCTCACATTTGGTTTTTAAAATCATTACCATCACGTATTGGTTTACTTCTTGATATGACCTTGCGTGATATCGAGCGAGTGCTTTATTTTGAATCGTATGTCGTTACTGAGCCAGGTCTGACTACACTAGAAAAAAGCCAAATTCTAACAGAAGAAGAGTATCTTGATGCGTTAGAAGAGCACGGTGATGAATTTGATGCACTTATGGGTGCAGAAGCGGTTTTAGCTTTATTACAACAAATTGATTTAGAAGGTGAAGTTGCGCAAATGCGTGAAGAGCTTCCTGAAATCGGTAGTGAAACTAAACGTAAAAAAATCACTAAGCGTTTAAAATTGATGGAAGCATTTGCCGCTTCAGGTAACAAACCTGAGTGGATGATTTTAAATGTTTTACCAATCTTACCACCAGATTTACGTCCATTAGTGCCATTAGATGGCGGTCGTTTTGCGACGTCTGATCTGAACGATTTATACCGTCGTGTAATTAACCGTAACAACCGTTTAAAACGCCTTTTAGACTTAGTTGCTCCGGATATTATCGTACGTAACGAAAAACGTATGTTACAAGAGTCTGTTGATGCACTTCTTGATAACGGTCGTCGTGGTCGTGCCATTACGGGTTCTAACAAACGTCCATTAAAATCTCTTGCCGATATGATTAAAGGTAAGCAAGGTCGTTTCCGTCAGAATTTACTAGGTAAACGTGTAGATTACTCTGGTCGTTCTGTAATTACCGTTGGTCCAACACTACGTTTACATCAATGTGGTTTACCGAAAAAAATGGCGCTAGAGTTATTCAAGCCTTTTATTTATGGAAAATTAGAAGCTCGTGGTCTAGCGACTACGATTAAAGCAGCTAAAAAGTTAGTTGAACGTGAAGGCGCTGAAGTTTGGGATGTACTTGATGAAGTCATTCGTGAACATCCAGTAATGCTTAACCGTGCACCAACACTTCATAGATTGGGTATCCAAGCGTTTGAACCAGTATTGATTGAAGGTAAAGCTATCCACCTTCATCCGCTAGTTTGTGCGGCATACAATGCCGATTTCGATGGGGATCAAATGGCGGTACACGTACCGTTGACTATCGAAGCACAAATGGAAGCACGTACGTTGATGATGTCAACTAACAACGTACTATCACCAGCAAACGGTGAGCCAATTATCGTACCATCGCAAGATGTTGTCTTAGGTCTTTACTACTTAACACGTGATTGTGTTAACGGTAAAGGTGAAGGCATGGTATTTACTGACGTTAAAGAAGCTGAAAAAGCTTATCGTACGGGCGCAGCTGAATTACATGCTCGCGTTAAAATCCGTATCACTGAGCTTATTATTAGCGAAGACGGCAGCGAAACTGAAATTACTACGTTAAAAGATACGACTATTGGTCGTGCTTTAATGTGGCAAGTATGTCCACAAGGCATGCCTTTTGAAATTATCGATCAAAAATTAACGAAGAAAGCAATTTCTAACTTAATCAACCATTGTTACCGTAAACTTGGTTTGAAGAAAACAGTAATTTTTGCCGATCACATCATGTATACCGGTTTCCACTACGCGATGATCGCGGGTGCATCTGTTTGTTTAGATGACATGGTTATTCCTGATGCTAAGTACACTATCATCGAAGAATCTGAAGAAGAAGTTTCTGAAATTCAGGAACAATTCGAGCAAGGTTTAGTTACCAAAGGTGAGAAATACAACAAGGTTATTGATATTTGGTCATCTGCCAACGAGAAAATCTCTGCAGCGATGATGGATAACCTTAAAGTTGAGACCGTTATCAATAAAGCGGGTGAAGAAGAGCAACAAGAGTCGTTTAACTCTATCTACATGATGGCGGATTCTGGTGCACGTGGTAGTGCAGCTCAGATTCGTCAGTTAGCGGGTATGCGTGGCTTGATGGCTAAACCAGATGGTTCAATCATCGAAACACCAATAACAGCTAACTTCCGTGAAGGTTTAAGTGTACTACAATACTTTATCTCTACTCACGGTGCGCGTAAAGGTCTTGCCGATACGGCACTTAAAACAGCTAACTCAGGTTACTTAACTCGACGATTAGTTGATGTTGCACAAGATTTAGTGGTAACAGAAGTAGACTGTGGCACTGAAGATGGCTTAATGATGACCCCGCTCATTGAAGGTGGAGATGTTGTTGAACCGTTAAGAGAGCGAGTACTTGGTCGTGTTGTTGCTGATGATGTGATGATCCCTGGTACTACAGAAGTATTACTACCTCGTAACACCTTAATTGATGAAAAACTTTGTGATGTCATTGAAGATAATTCAGTAGATCAAATCAAAGTACGCTCAATTATCACCTGTTCAACTGACTTTGGTATTTGTGCACACTGTTATGGTCGTGATTTGGCCCGTGGTCATATGATTAACCAAGGTGAAGCGATTGGTGTTGTTGCTGCTCAATCAATTGGTGAGCCAGGTACACAGTTAACTATGCGTACGTTCCACATCGGTGGCGCAGCATCTCGTGCTTCTGCTGAAAACAGTGTTCAAGTTAAAAATAACGGTACGATGAAGTTACAAAATGCAAAATATGTAACTAACTCATCTAAGCACTTAGTCATCACCTCTCGTTCATCAGAAATTACAGTTATTGATGAGCTAGGTCGTGAGAAAGAACGTTATAAAGTACCTTACGGTTCTGTGCTTTCTAAGAAAGATGGTGGTGTTCTTAAGTCTGGTGAAACTATTGCTAATTGGGATCCGCATACGCATCCTATTATTACAGAAGTTGCCGGTAAAGTTCAGTTCTCTGATTTAGTTGATGGTGTGACTATGGTACGCCAAACAGATGATCTAACGGGCTTATCAAGTATCATTATTACTGATGCCGCACAACGTAATGCCACGGGTAAAGAAATGCGCCCAGCATTAAAACTAGTTGATGCTAAAGGTAATGAAGTCATGATTGCGGGTACTGAAATTCCTGCATTATACTACTTACCAGGTAACGCAATTGTTAACCTAGAAGATGGTGCCGACGTAAACATTGGTGATGCACTTGCTCGTATACCACAAGCAAGCTCTAAAACCCGTGATATTACTGGTGGTCTCCCTCGTGTTGCTGATTTATTTGAAGCACGTAAACCTAAACTTCCAGCGATTCTTGCTGAGAAAACTGGTGTTGTTGCTTTTGGTAAAGAGACTAAAGGTAAAGTTCGTTTATTAATCACTCAACCTAGTGGTGAAGTATACGAAGAGATGATCCCTAAAACGCGCTTATTAAACGTTTATGAAGGTGAGCAAGTTCTAATCGGTGAAGTAATCGCCGATGGTCCTGAGTCGCCACATGATATCTTGCGTTTACGTGGTGTATCACCTGTTGCCAATTACATTGTGAACGAAGTACAAGAAGTCTATCGTTTACAAGGTGTAAAAATTAATGATAAGCATATTGAGGTCATTGTTCGTCAAATGATTCGCAAGTGTTTAATCCTTAAAGGTGGCGACAGTGATTTCCTTAAAGGTGAAATAGTTGAAGTTGCTCGTGTAAATATCGGCAACCGTGAACTTGAAGCTGAAGGTAAGGAACCTGCAGAATATGAAATGCAAATGATGGGTATCACTAAGGCCTCATTAGCAACCGAATCATTTATATCTGCTGCATCTTTCCAAGAAACTACACGTGTGCTTACAGAAGCCGCTGTAGCTGGTAAGAAAGATGGCTTACGTGGTCTGAAAGAAAACGTAATTGTTGGCCGATTAATTCCTGCAGGTACGGGTTATTCATACCATCAGGAACGGGCACGTAAACGCGCTGCTGGTCGTGAAGTTGAAGTGAAAGTTTCAGCGGATGATGCGGAAAAAGCATTAGCTGATGCGCTAAATTCAGACTTAATGTCTGGTGCTGGTGAGTAGACGGTATAGATTCTATATGTCCCAGTCATAAATAGCCGGGTACAATAGACTTAAAGCCAATGATTAATTATTTAATCATTGGCTTTTTTATTGGCACATTAATGAAAAATATTGGAGCTTTGGCCCTACCAGACTTGACAGACCAAAGCTTGACCAGTAGAATGCCGCGACCTAATATTCTAGCCTAGTTGGCTTTGAACGTTAGGTAGCGGTTTTCGCGTTTACAAGCGTGTAGATTCTCCCATTGATTGGAATTTACACAAACTTAACTAATTTGGAGCTATTTAATGGCAACTATTAACCAATTAGTACGTAAACCTCGCGTTAGACAAGTCACTAAAAGTAACGTTCCAGCGTTACAAGCTTGTCCACAACGTCGTGGCGTATGTACTCGTGTGTATACAACTACACCAAAGAAACCTAACTCTGCACTTCGTAAAGTTGCTCGTGTTCGTTTAACTAACGGCTTCGAGGTTACATCTTACATCGGTGGTGAAGGTCATAACTTACAAGAACATAGCGTGATTTTAATCCGCGGTGGTCGTGTTAAAGATTTACCAGGTGTGCGTTATCACACCGTTCGTGGCGCACTAGATTGTTCTGGTGTAAGCGATAGAAGACAAGGCCGTTCTAAATACGGTGCTAAACGACCTAAGTCTTAGCAGTTTCATTTCTTCTTAAAGAAATAAAGCTACGTTAAGTAAGGCCAAATTAAAAATTTTTATAATTTACATATTTTGGGTTAAACCTGAATAGTACGGAGAATTGAGATGCCAAGAAGACGCGTCGTTGGGCAACGTAAAATATTGCCAGATCCTAAGTTCCATAATGAACTTTTAGCAAAATTCATCAACATTTTAATGGTTGATGGTAAGAAATCTACTGCCGAAAAAATTGTTTACGGTGCATTAGACATTTTAGTTGAGAAATCTGAAAAAGATCATTTAGAGGTGTTTGAAACAGCTTTAGATAATATCCGTCCACAAGTCGAAGTTAAGTCTCGTCGTGTTGGTGGTTCTACTTATCAGGTTCCAGTTGAAGTTCGTCCGGTACGTCGTAATGCTCTAGCCATGCGTTGGTTAGTTGAAGCAGCTCGTAAACGTGGTGAAAAATCAATGGCTCAGCGCTTAGCTAACGAAATGTTAGATGCAGCTGACAGCAAAGGTAGTGCGGTTAAGAAACGTGAAGACGTTCACCGTATGGCTGACGCTAACAAAGCATTCGCTCACTACCGCTGGTAGAAAGAGGATTGCTCTGATGGCCTTTTTTTGGATTAATAGTTGGTATATTAGTCATCGAAAGGTCGTTAAAGTTTTATATACTCTGAGAAATAATCTCAGTTTGAGGATGTAATTGTGGCTCGTATCACCCCTATAGAGCGTTACCGAAATATCGGTATTTGTGCGCACGTAGATGCTGGTAAAACGACAACAACAGAAAGAGTACTTTTTTATACCGGTCTTTCACATAAGATTGGTGAAGTTCATGATGGCGCAGCCACTATGGACTGGATGGAACAAGAACAAGAGCGAGGTATTACTATTACTTCTGCGGCTACTACTTGTTTTTGGAAAGGTATGGAAGGGCAATTTGCTGATCACCGGATCAATATTATTGATACCCCAGGTCATGTTGACTTTACCATTGAAGTAGAACGTTCTTTACGTGTACTTGATGGTGCTGTCTTAGTACTTTGTGCTTCTTCTGGTGTACAACCACAAACAGAAACTGTATGGCGTCAAATGGAAAAATATTCCGTTCCCCGTATAGTTTTTGTGAATAAAATGGATCGTACAGGCGCTGATTTTTTAGCGGTTGTTGAGCAATTATCTACTCGTTTAGGTGCTAATGCTGTGCCAATCCATTTAGCGATTGGTGCTGAAGAAGAATTTGCAGGTGTTGTTGACTTAATTAAAATGAAAGCCATTAACTGGAACGAAAGTGACCAGGGCATGAGTTTTACTTATGAAGACATTCCTGCTGATATGCAAGATTTAGCGAACGAGTGGCGCGAAAATCTTATTTCTGAAGCAGCTGAAGTCTCTGAAGTAATAATGGATAAGTACCTTGAAGGTGCTGCTATATCCGAACAAGAAATAAAAACAGCACTACGAACACGTACACTAAACAATGAAATCATCCTTTGTACTTGTGGCTCAGCTTTCAAGAATAAAGGTGTTCAAGCGGTACTTGATGCTGTTGTAGACTTTTTACCTTCGCCAACAGAAGTTGTTGCGATTAAGGGTATTAAGGATGATAAAAACGAGACTGAAGACTGTCGTCAAGCCGACGATAATGCACCTTTTTCTGCATTAGCGTTTAAGGTTGCGACTGACCCATTTGTTGGGACTTTAACTTTCTTTCGTGTCTACTCTGGTGTAGTAAAAACTGGTGACAGTATTTACAATCCAGTAAAGGGTAAAAAAGAACGTTTTGGTCGCATTGTACAAATGCATGCAAATGATCGTGAAGAGATTAAAGAAGTACGTGCCGGTGATATTGCTGCCGCTATTGGTTTAAAAGAAGTAACCACTGGCGATACACTATGTGATGCAAATCATGTAATCACTTTAGAACGTATGGAATTTCCTGAACCGGTTATTTCAGTTGCTGTAGAGCCAAGAACTTTAGCTGCCCAAGACAAGATGTCAGGTGCTCTAGGGAAACTTGCAGCAGAAGACCCTTCATTTCGTGTTATGACGGATGAAGAGTCAGGTCAAACCATTATCTCAGGTATGGGTGAGTTACATCTTGAGGTTTTAGTTGAGCGTATGCGACGTGAGTTTAACGTTGACTGTAACGTAGGTAAGCCTCAAGTTGCTTATCGCGAAACTATACGCTCAACCGTGGAAGTTGAAGGTAAGTTTGTTCGTCAATCAGGCGGCAAAGGTCAATTTGGTCATGTTTGGTTGAAGATGGAACCTTTGGAAGCAGGAAACGGATTTGAATTTGTTAACGAAATTGTTGGTGGCAGTGTTCCAAAAGAATACATCCCAGCAATTGAAAAGGGCTGTAGAGAGCAGATGGATAGCGGTGTTTTAGCTGGTTTTCCATTATTAGACATTAAAGTCACTCTTTATGATGGGTCTTTTCATGACGTTGACTCAAATGAAATGGCGTTTAAGGTTGCTGCTTCGATTGGCTTTAGAAAAGGGGCGTTAGAAGCGTCACCTGTTATACTCGAGCCAATGATGAAAGTTGAAGTAACTACGCCAGAAGAAAACATGGGTGATGTTGTCGGTGATTTGAATCGCCGTCGCGGCATGATTGATGGCATGGACGAAGGTCCTGCAGGTTCTAAGATAGTAAATGCAACAGTACCTCTATCTGAAATGTTTGGTTATGCTACGGCTTTACGTAGTGCTACTCAAGGTCGTGCATCTTATTCAATGGAGTTTCTAAAGTACAATGAAGCGCCAAAGAAAGTTGCAGAGACTATAATGCAAATACATTAGGCGGGACTTATTATCTCATTAAAGATAATAAGCGCGTCTTGCCCCGTCAAGTTGACCGGGCTTTTAATAAATTAAAGGTAATTTAAGATGGCTAAAGCTAAATTTGAACGTTTAAAACCGCATGTCAATGTTGGTACAATCGGTCACGTAGATCACGGTAAAACAACGTTAACAGCTGCAATTTCTGCAGTATTAACTAAAG
>Ga0209279_10000643_pt1 | contig 21400 bp, 29 predicted proteins | sample CoawatmetaG00DNA_3_FD_187508 | JGI IMG/M metagenome (GOLD analysis project Ga0209279, IMG submission 187508) | Marine microbial communities from the West Antarctic Peninsula - Coastal water metaG006-DNA (SPAdes) (version 2) | ecosystem: Environmental > Aquatic > Marine > Coastal ... | reverse complement strand
TTTGTAAGAGCCATACATCAACCCGCGAAACATATGCAAATAAATTACAACAAAGAAGAGAGAGGCTCCCGTTGAGTGCATATATCTTATCAACCAGCCAAATGATACATCTCTCATAATAAATTCAACTGATGCAAAAGCTTGTGCTGCATCTGGTTTGTAATACATTGTTAAGAAAATACCCGTTAAAATTTGCATTACAAATGTAAATAATGCTAACGCTCCAAAGAAATACCAAAAGTTAAAATTTTTCGGTGCGTAATACTCTGTTAAATGATTTTTAATGAATGAGGAAAGAGGAAATCTTTCATCTACCCACCCTATAAGACCAGCAGATTTGATTTGTTTATGTGTATCTTTTTTCATCTATCCTTTCTCAGACTTACTTTCGCCAATAACAATTGTTTTATCGTCAATATAACGATATGGAGGTATCACAAGATTAGTAGGTGCTGGTGATCCCTTATAAACCCTTCCTGCAAGATCAAATTTTGATCCATGGCATGGACAGAAAAAACCGCCCTCCCAATTATTACCCATATCACCACCATTTTTTAGTTTAGGGGTTGGCGAGCAACCTAAATGAGTACAAATACCGACCATCACTAATAAATTAGGTTTAATGGATCTGGTTTCATTTTGGCAATTCGTAGGCTGTTGCGGTGATTTTGAATCGGGATCTGTCAGAATCTCTTTATCATTTAAACTTGCGAGCATTTTATCTGATCTGTTTAAAATCCATACTGGCTGTCCTCTCCATTCGGCTGTTTTGAGATCACCATTCTGGACCTGCGCAACATCAAACTCAACCGGAGCACCTGCGGCTTTAGCTTTTTCACTAGGGCCCATACTTGCAACAAAAGGTACACCTAAAGCACAAACACCTACTACACCAGTAGCGGAGGTTGCAGCTAACAAAAATTTTCTTCGATTTACATCGATTTTTTTGTTATTTTTTGCCATGAATTATCCTTAAAAATCTTATTGATATTAGCTTCTAAGCTAAGCCGACATTATAGGTTATAACGACCAATAAAAATTACTAAAATTCAAAAAAAGCTTATTCTTTTTATAAAAAACTAACTTTTAAATAATTTACTAGAAATTATTAATCCTATCTCAAATAAAAATATAACTGGGATTGCAAGAAAGATTTGTGATATCACATCTGGCGGAGTAAAAATTGCCGCAAATATGAATGAACCTACATAAACATAAGCTCTATTTGATTTGATTTTATCTACAGTCAGTAAATTAAATTTGATAATTATTATAAGCATAATAGGTATCTGAAATGCGATGCCAAAAGCAAAAAATAAAGCTAAAATCATTTCAAGATATAATGAAATATCAATCATTAAATCAACATTTCCTGGTGCCATTGCTATAAAAAATCTAAAAATATTGGGGAAAAGGACTAAGTAAACAAAAACTAAACCAACAACAAATAAACCAAAACTAAAAATTGAAGCTGACAAGATAAAAGTTTTCTCTTTTTTATATAATCCTGGTCCAACAAATTTCCAGATTTGAGAAAAAATTAATGGTAATGAAATTATTAAGGCAACAAACAAGGTAATTTTAAAAGGAGCAATAAAAGTAGCGGTTAACTTTGTTGAAATTAAGGAGCCATTTACTGATGATAGTTGACTGATTAAGGGAGTAGCAAAAAATTGATATATTTCATTTGAAAAAGGGAAGAGTGAAATAAAAATCACAAAAAATATTATGGATGATTTTATTAAAACTGTCCGTAAATCCTTAAAATGAGATAAAAATAATGTCTGTTTTTTCAAGATTTTTTTGTGTTGTTCTTGGCTTTATTTTTCAAAATTTTAAACTCATTTTCAATTTTTTTTAATTCTTGAAATTTATCTTCCCTTTCAATTTCTTCCTTTATATCCAATAAAGAGTCTTTTGCTTTTTTATAAATTCTAGCTATAGATTTGAACAGAGTTGGGAAATTCTTTGGAGATACAAAGACAACTGCAACGAACAAGACAATACAAAGCTCTGCAAATGAAATATCAAGCATGAATTTTATTTAGTTTTTTTTGTTTTTTTTGTTTTTTTAGGCTGGTCTTTGTCGTTCATACCCTCTTTGAAGCTCTTTATAGCCGACCCTAAGTCACCACCTATATTTTTTAACTTCCCTGCTCCAAAAATTACCAAAACAATTAACAAAATAATTATTAATTCTGTTGTCCCTATCATAATTTAAGCTCCTTTAAATTTTAGCTACCTTTTCACTTCCACCGTATACATGAAAATGAATATGAAAAACTTCCTGGCCACCCTTTTCTCCACTATTTATCATTACTCTAAATCCCTCTAGACCATTTTCTTTTGCTAACTTTGGGGCTAATAACAACATTTTAGAAAGAACCTCTTTATGCTTTTCTTTACAAAAAAAGAGATTAACAATATGTTCTTTAGGAATAATCAATAAATGTACTTTATCGATAGGATTAATATCTTTGAATACAAGTAATTCTTCATCCTCAAATACCACGCTTGCTGGGATTTCTTTTTTTACAATATTACAAAAAATGCAGTCAACCATATTAGCTTTTCTTTTTGTCTCTATTTGATTTTTCTTCTATGCCGGATATTCCTTGCCTCTTTTTTAATTCATTTGTTATATCCCCAACAGATAGATTTTTTTTTGCTAATAGAACAAGGCAATGAAACCATAAATCAGCTACTTCATGAACAATATTGCTTTTATTTTTTAATTTTGCTGCATCAATTACCTCGAAGGCCTCTTCTTCGATTTTTTTTAACGTTTTAATTTCATCGCTTTGCTGAAGCATAGCCGTATAAGAAGTTTCAGGGTTTTCACTTTTTTTAGATTTGATAATATTCAAGAGATGTTCTAGAAATTCATCTTTCATTTTTCATCCTTATAGATTTCATTTGGATTCTTTAATACTGCCTCACATTCTTCAATCTTATTACTTTCCATGTCTACTTGATAGTAAAAACAACTCTCCCTACCAGTATGACAACTTATACCACCTTCTTGCTTAACCTTTATTAGTAAAACATCTAGGTCACAATCAAGAATCATATCTTTTATATGCTGATAATAACCAGATGATTCTCCTTTAACCCAAATTTTTTTTCTCGAGCGTGACCAATAAATTGCTTTTTTTTTCTTGATTGAAGACTCTAAAGATAAACGATTCATCCAGGCAAACATGATGACTTTATTTGAAATATGATCTTGCACCACGACAGGAACGAGGCCATCTTCTGTCCATTTAATATTATCAATCCAGTTTTTCATAATCTCATCTCAATCCCATGCTCATGCATATAATTTTTTGCCTCTTGAATTGAATATTCACCATAATGAAAAATACTTGCAGCTAGGACTGCATCTGCTGTTCCCTTTTTAATACCATCTACAAGATGCATAAGCGAACCTGCCCCACCAGAGGCAATTATTGGTATGTCTACAATGTCCGAAATAGATTTCATTAAATCATTATCAAAACCTTTTTTTGTTCCATCCCTATCCATGCTTGTAATTAATAATTCACCAGCACCAAAATCAGCCATTTTTCTTGCCCACTTAATTGCGTTAATGCCTGTAGCATTCCTTCCACCATGAGTGAACACTTCATAATGATCATCAACTTTTTTTGCATCAATTGCAACTACTATGGCTTGTGAACCAAATCTACTCGAAGATTCTGAGACAAAATTAGGGTTTAAAATTGCAGATGTATTTATACCAACCTTATCTGCCCCTGAATTTAATAAATTTCTAATATCATCACAATTTCTAACCCCCCCTCCAACAGTCAAAGGAATGAAAATTTGATTTGCAACCTTCTCGATAATATCAAATAGTAAACCTCTATCATCTGAGCTTGCAGTGATATCTAAAAAAGTTAACTCATCAGCACCTTGTTCGTTATAGGATTTTGCTATTTCAATAGGATCTCCGGCATCTTTTAACTCTATAAAATTAATGCCCTTAACTACACGTCCATCGTTAACATCTAAACAGGGAATGATTCTTTTGGCAACTGTCATAGCTATTCAGTTAATGTCTCTGCTAATTCACTAGCTTCTTTAAAATTTAGCGTGCCCTTGTATATAGCTGTTCCTGTAATAACTCCGCGAATACCCACATTAGCAACCTCGCAAAGTGATTTAATATCATTTAAATTTGAAACACCTCCACTTGCAACTACAGGTATTTTTAGTGATTCAGCTAGCTTTACAGTTGCATCTATGTTGACACCTGCTAACATCCCATCCCTCCCAATATCTGTATATATAATTGATTCAACGCCATAATCTTCAAATTTTTGTGCTAATTCAATCACATTATGCCCTGTCATTTTTTCCCACCCATTTATAGCAACATCACCATCTTTTGCATCAAGCCCAGCAATTATCTGACCAGGAAAAGCAAAACATGCTTCATGTAAAAACTCTGGATTAGTTACTGCTGCAGTGCCAACAATTACTGAATCTACACCGCTATTTAAAAAATTTTCAACCGTATCAATATTCCTTATTCCTCCACCTAACTGAATTGGAATTTCATTTCCAACCTCAGAGACAATTGACTTTATAGCAGCTTCATTAACTGGCTTCCCAGAGAAAGCTCCATCCAAGTCAACGAGATGAAGTCTTTTTGCTCCTTGATTAATCCATCTTCTCGCCATCTCTGAAGGATATTCAGAAAAGATAGTTGATTTATCCATCAACCCTTGTTGTAGTTGAACACATTTCCCATCTTTCAAATCTATTGCTGGAATGATTAACATAGCTTCAAATCTTCCATGAAATAAAATTATCTAATAACTTTAATCCCAATTCAGAACTTTTTTCAGGATGGAACTGTGCTGCAAAAATATTATCTTTAGCAATTGCGCAGGTAAATTCATCTCCATGATTTGTTGTTCCAGTCACAAATTCTTTTTTAACCTCTGATGCATAAAAGCTATGAACAAAATAAAATGCACTGCCTGAATTAATGTTCTTCCACATAGGGTGGTTTTGGGATTGTTGTACTCTGTTCCAACCCATATGAGGAATTTTTATTCTCTCATGCTTATTTGGTTGAAATTTTTTTATTTTTCCTTCAAAAATACCAAACCCATTTACATTTCCTTCCTCACTTTTTTCGAAAAGAAGCTGAAGTCCTAGACAGATCCCTAAAAAGGGTTTTTTTTTAGCTGATTCAATAACAACATCTCTTAGCCCCCTTTTGTCTAACTCTTTAATACAGTCTGGCATCGCACCTTGGCCAGGGAAAATTACTTTGTCTGCTTTATTGATAAAATCGGGGTCACTACTTACTTCGGATGGTATTTTTGGTGCAATATATCTAACAGCATTGTGAACTGATTTTAAGTTGCCGATACCATAATCGATAATTGCAATCATAAATAAAATTTATTAAATGAGTTTAAAGAGAGCCCTTTGTTGATGGCATTTCACCTTTGATTTTTTCATCAATTTCAACTGCAAACCTAAGAGCCCTTCCAAAAGCCTTGAAAATTGTTTCGGACTGATGGTGAGCATTATTGCCTCTTAAATTATCAATATGTAGTGTTATATTTGCATGATTTATAAAACCTTGAAAAAACTCATGGATCAGATCCACATCAAAATTTCCAATTCTGGCTCGGGTAAATTCAACATTTAATTTAAGTCCAGGCCTGCCCGATATATCCAAAACAACTCTTGAAAGTGCCTCGTCAAGAGGAACGTATGCATGACCATATCTTCTAATTCCTAACTTATCTCCGATCGCTTTATCAAAGGCTTGGCCTAAAGTAATCCCAATGTCTTCGACAGTATGATGCGCATCAATATGTAAATCCCCTTTTGCCTTAATAGCAATATCAAACAAACCATGTCGAGATATTTGTTCAATCATGTGATCGAGGAAGCCGATACCTGAATCTAAGCTAGATTTTCCAGTACCATCTATATTAATGGTAACTTCTATGTCTGTTTCCTTGGTTTTTCTTGATACTTTCGCTGATCTTGTCATAGGGTGAATTTTAGCATGAGTTTGATTATTTTTCTCTTCGGCAACGTTCAGAACAATACTTTACTTCTTTCCAAACTTTTTCCCATTTCTTTCGCCATGAAAAAGGTTTATTACAAACTTTGCATACTTTTTTTTCTAATAAATTTTTTTTCATTTTATTTAATTACGTCTAAAAAAACATTAGGCTTGAAATTTAATTCATTTTAGTAATTTGCAGATTTGGTTTTATCTGCTCATAGAGATTATCAAGATACTTTAGAGTATCTTCTGGAAAATTAATATTTTCAAAATAACTGGTTACTAGAGGGCATATAACATTTTTTTCACTACTATCTTTGAAAGTCTCTTCTACCTCTATTACTTTATTCTCTTCATCCACTGAGAAAAGGTTTTGTTGTGACCAAACTTCATTATCAACAGTTTTAATATCAAAACCAATAAAAGTAGTCTGGTCTTCAAGTACATATGCTGAAGCTCTACCAAAGCCTTTTACATTATGTTTTTGTATTAAATAGCTTACGAGATACAACTCAAGGTCATCAGTAATTCCCTTTCCATTATTTACCTCAGAAAACATTCCTGTATATATTAAATTTAGCTTATCATGCTCACAAAACGCAATCGCCTTATTCACTGCTTTATGCTCCAACACATTTTTCATATAGAGCTTGGAGAAATCATTTTTCAGAAAATCAAATACTTTTGACATATCGGCTAACCTTTATTTTAATTTTTTTTATTTTACTATTTCCTCCATAACTGAGACCAATTTATGCATTTGGTTCATTGTTCCTATAGTGATTCTAATAAAATTAGATATTTTCTCTGGTGAATCAAAGCGTCTGACTAGGATTTTATTTTTCCTTAACTCATCATATATATTTTCTCCCCTCATATATTTGTGCTGAGTAAAAATAAAATTTGCACCTGAGGGTAGTACCTCAAACCCCATAGTTTCAAGATGCACTTTGAGATAGACTCTAGCCTCAATCACCTTATTACAATTTTCTTCAAAATAAACTTCGTCAGCAATTGATGTCTTAGCAGAAATTTGTGCAAGTCTATCAATTGGATATGAGTTAAAACTATTTTTTATTCGGTTTAATGCTTCAATAAGATTTGGATTACCAAAAGTACAACCGATTCTCATTCCGGCAAGAGAGCGTCCTTTTGAAAAAGATTGAGTCACGATTAAATTCTCATATTTCTTAATTAACTTAATTGCTGAGCTTGTTCCGAAATCAACATATGCTTCGTCAATAACTATTACACTATATTTATTATTTACAAGAAGAGCTTCTATATCTTTAAATGATTTTGATATACCTGTGGGTGCATTTGGGTTTGGAAATATAATTCCTCCATTATCGATAAGGTATTCATCAAGATTAATATTAAAGTGTTGGTCTAGTGGTATTTGCTTATACTCAATCTCATATAATTGACAATAAACCGGGTAGAAACTATAAGTAATATCAGGAAATAAAACTGGTTTATTTTTTTTTAAAAGCCCTAAAAAAATAAATGCTAGCGACTCATCAGAGCCGTTGCTTATAAAAACTGACTCCTCAGGTAAATTATGATAACTAGCTAACGCACTTCTTAATTCTAAGCTTTCAGGGTCTGGGTACAATCTTAAGAGACCATTGCAATTTTTTGTAATTTCTTTTAAAACATTTGGGCTTGGCCCGAACGGATTTTCATTTGTATTAAGTTTCAGTAAATCTAAATCTTTAGGTTGCTCTCCTGGCGTGTAAGGCGCTAATTTTTCAACTATGTCGCCCCAGTACTTGCTCATTTCTTCTTATTAATTCGATACTTTGCTGATTCAGCATGAGCGAACAAACCTTCGCCCATTGCAAGATTTGCTGCAATACCTCCTAGGGTATTTGCAGTTTTCTCCGATAAATTAATCAAGCTTGATCTTTTTTGAAAATCATAAACACCTAATGGTGACGAAAATCTAGCTGTACCAGAAGTTGGAAGGACATGATTTGGCCCTGCACAATAATCTCCAACTGCCTCACATGTATTTTTTCCTATAAAAATAGCACCTGCATGATAAATTTTATCCATTAATAAATTCGGATTCTCAACAGATAGCTCAAGGTGCTCAGGTGCTATAAAATTTGAAATTTTGGCTGCTTCACTTAGATCTTTTGCCAAAATAAATAAACCTCTATTCTCTAAAGAAGTTTTTATTATTTTTTTTCTTGGCATATCTTCTATTAAACAATTAATACTTTCGTTAACCCTTGCAATAAATTGTTCATCTATTGCAATAAGAATTGATTGAGATAGCTCGTCATGTTCAGCTTGAGAAAAAAGATCCATCGCTATCCAATCAGGGTTTGTTTTGCCATCAGAAATAATCGTAATCTCAGATGGTCCTGCAATCATATCTATACCTACAATTCCAAATACTAATCTTTTTGCTTCTGCGACATAAGCATTGCCTGGACCTACAATTTTATCTACCTTTGGTATTGTCTCTGTTCCAAAAGCTAACGATGCTATTGCTTGGGCTCCTCCAATTGTAAAAACCCTATCGACTCCGGCAATCATTGCTGCAGCAAGGACTAAGTCATTTTGTTTACCGCCAGGAGTAGGAACAACCATAATTAAGTTTTTAACCCCTGCGATTTTTGCAGGAATGGCATTCATTAATACTGAAGAAGGGTATGCTGCTTTACCCCCTGGAACATAAAGCCCTACTGATTCTATCGGTGTAATTTTCTGACCATAACTTGACCCATCGTTATCTTCATAACTCCATGATTCGCTCTTCTGTTTTAGGTGATAATCACGAATTCTTTCTGCTGCCACTTTTAAATCTTCTTTAGTTTTTTTTGGAATATTTTCAAGGGCTTCTGTTAGCCTTGATTTACTTATTTCCATCTCTGAAACAGATTTCACATCAAGATGATCGAATTTAGCAGTAAATTCTATTAACGCTTGGTCACCTCTAGTCTTAATCTCATTTACAATAGATCTTGTTGTTTTTTCAATCTCACTACTGCCACTAAAATTAAAATCAAGATGATTTTTTAGTTCCCTAAAAAAATTATTGTCTCCTGAGGATTGTGTTTTGATATTCAAAATATTTTAAATAACTACATTTGAAAAATTTTCAATTAATGGTTTTAACTTATTCCTTTTAGTCTTAAGTGATGCTTGGTTAATAATTAACCTTGAGCTCACGTCACTAATTTTTTCGTATGCTATAAGGTTATTCGCTTCAAGTGTCTTACCTGAACTAACCAAATCGACAATCACATCTGACATCCCAACAATTGGTGCTAATTCCATTGAGCCATATAGCTTTATGACATCAATATGTATTCCTTTATCAGAAAAAAATTTCCTTGCTGCTTGAGGATATTTGGTGGCTACGCGCAATCTTATTTTTTGTTTAATAGCTCCCTCGTAATTAAACTCCCTTTGGGCTGCAACCATCAGTTGACATTTTCCTATCCTCAAATCTAAGGGTTGAAAAAGACCTTTACCTTGAAATTCGTCTAGGACATCTTTTCCAGCAATGCCTATATCAGCACCCCCCCATTCTACGTATGTAGGGACGTCAGACGCTCTCACTATAATAAGCTGCAAATCTTTTTTATTTGTTTTAAAAACCAATTTTCTAGATGTTTCTGGATCTTCCTCACAAGAAACACCCAACTTATTAAGTATTGGCATTGTCTCTGTAAAAATTCTTCCTTTCGATAAAGCTATAGTAATCATTTAATTTAATCTCTTTATTTTTGCGCCTAAAATATTAAACTTGGCTTCTAATTTTTCATACCCTCTGTCAAGGTGATAAATCCTTTCAATCGTTGTTTTTCCTTTAGCCACCAATGCTGCAAGAACAAGTGATGCTGAAGCTCTCAAATCAGTTGCCATAACATTTGTCCCTGTGAGAATATTCCCACCTTTGGTGATTGCTGTATTTTGTTTAATATCAATTTCTGCTCCCATCCTTATAAGCTCTTGTGCATGCATAAATCTATTTTCAAAAATAGTTTCTGTAATTTCACTTACGCCTTCAGCAACTACATTTAATGCCATAAACTGTGCTTGCATATCAGTAGGAAAAGCTGGATATGGCGCTGTAATGATTTTAACACTTTCTAATTTTTTATTCCCCGAGACTATTATGCTATTTTTAAGTACCTCTACCTTAGCTCCACTTTCTTTAATTTTTTGAGTAATTGATTCCATTTCATCAGGATTCACATTATTACAAACAACTCTGCCTCCTGTTATTGCTGCTGCCACCATAAAGGTGCCTGCTTCAATTCTGTCGAACATAATTTTATAACTAGCCTGTTTTAAAGACAAAACACCCTTTATTTTAATTTTATCCGTACCCAAGCCATCAATAATTGCACCCATTTTAATTAGACAGTTACCTAAATCTACAATCTCAGGTTCCTTTGCAGCATTTTCTAAAATTGTTTCTCCTTCTGCTAATACAGCTGCCATCATCAAGTTTTCAGTGCCTCCAACTGTAATCTGATCCATAAAAATTCTACAACCTTTAAGTTTTTTATTTGGAAGATGCTTTGTTGTAGCGCTAATATAACCCTTATCAATGATTATCTTGGCTCCCATTAATTCTAGGCCTTTAATATGAATATCTACAGGCCTTGATCCAATAGCGCATCCCCCTGGGAGTGAAACTTTTGCTTCACCGTATTTTGCAAGCAAAGGACCTAAGACTAAAATCGATGCTCGCATAGTCTTCACTAAGTCATAGGGTGCGTCAAAATTATTCACATGATTGGCCTGTAAAAGACAAGAGTTCTCTTGCTGTTTTACACTGACCCCAAGCGCAGTTAGAAGAGCTATGCATGTCTCGATATCTTGAAGATTAGGAACATTTTGTAAATTTAGAGTTTCATCAGATAACAACGATGCTATTAAGATTGGAAGGGCAGCATTTTTAGCGCCTGATATGCAGACTTCTCCCTTAAGAGAAAAGCCACCTTCAATAACGAGTTTATCCAAAGCTATTCTTTAGATATTGTTTTTGCTAGCTCGCCTGATTCATATAGCTCACGAATAATGTCAGCACCACCGATGAATTCACCACGAATATATAACTGAGGGATTGTTGGCCAATTTGAAAAAATCTTAATCCCTTCCCTGATCTCTGGATCTTGTAAAACATCAACCGTTTCAAATGAAGTATCTAATGAACCCAATGCTTGGCATGCTAGGCTGGAAAAGCCACATTGAGGAAAGGTTGGGTTCCCTTTCATGAAAAGAAGAACCTCATTATCATCAATTAATTTTTTTATTCTTGCATTTGTAGTCATAAATTTTTACCTAAAATATATTATTTATTGATTTTACTCCACTCGTCTGGAGTATATGTTTTAATCGAAAGTGCATGAATTTCACTTTGCATCATATTACCAAGCGCTGAATATACTTGCTGATGTTGTTTAATCATCGAATGGCCATTAAATGCATCGCTAACAATTACTGCATCAAAATGTGTTCCATCATCTCCATTAACTTTTATAAAGTTACAATTTAAATTTGCTTCTATGATTTTTTGAATCTCAACAGCTTGTATCATACTAATTCCTTAATTTATACCCAGATTTTAACATTCTGATAGTAATAAATGACAAAATAATAAAAAATGATACAACTATTACCAAACTTAGATAAGGGGATGTATCAGACTGGCCAAAAAATCCATACCTGAAACCATCTATCATATAAAAGAATGGATTAAAGTGAGAAATATTTTGCCAAACCTCAGGCAATGAATGAATAGAATAAAAGACCCCAGATAGCATTGAGAGCGGCACAATAACAAAATTTCCGAAAGCTGCCATTTGATCAAATCTAGTCGCCCATATACCCGCAATCATTCCAAAAGCGCCCATCAAGCCTCCTCCACAAAAGGCAAATATAAATACAAACCAGGGGTGCTCTATAGGTAAATCAACATAAAACATTGCAATCAGATAAATACAAATACCTACAAACATTCCACGAACTATTGCGGCTATAAGAAATGCAAAAAAAAGTTGTAGGTAGCTTAAGGGAGTTAATAATAAAAAAACAATATTTCCCATAATTTTTGCCTGAATCAAGCTTGATGAGCTATTAGAAAATGAATTTTGTAGGAGTGACATCATAATTAAACCTGGAATCAAAAATACTAAATAATTGACGCCGTCGTAAACTTCTAAACGATCTCCGAGGACTTGAGAAAAAATTAGTAGATATAAAATGCCTGTAATTACTGGAGCTGCTACTGTTTGAAAGGCAACCCTCCAGAACCTTAATAGCTCTTTTTTCAAGAGTGTCCATGTGCCTATTAATTGATCTTGGATAGTGTTCATCTTAATATTTAATCTTTACTTGTAAGTTTTAGAAAAATATTTTCTAAATCAGATTCAATTAACTTTAAATCTAATATTTGTATTTTTAATGAGTTTAATTTTTCTATAATTTTTGATGCATCAGAAACTTTTTTTAATTTAAAGGTACACCAGTCATCCTCTTGTTGAAAAGTAGCGCCTTTCAAAAGTGCAGCGATTTTTTTTATATTATTCTTTTGCAACCTTACTTTTAAATTTTTTAAGGAAAATTCTTTTAACAAATTTTTTGTTGAATCTAATGCGACAATTTTTCCACTTTTCATCATTGCTACACGATTACAAAGGGCTTCTGCCTCCTCAAGATAATGCGTAGTTAATACGATTGTATGCCCTTCATTATTTAATTCTTTTATGAAGCTCCATAATTTTTGCCTTAGCTCAACATCAACTCCTGCAGTAGGTTCATCTAAAACAATAACTGGCGGGCGGTGAACTAAAGCTTGTGCAATCAAAGCCCTTCGCTTCATTCCACCAGAAAGCTTTCTCATATTCGTAGATGATTTATCAGTTAGATCTAATCTTTCAATCACTTCATCTACCCATTTATCATTTGATTTATCTTTTCCAAAGTATCCTGCCTGAAATCTCAACATCTCTCTGACATTAAAAAAGGGATCGAATACTAATTCTTGTGGGACAATGCCCACCGAATGACGGGCTTTTTGATATTCTTTATTAACGTCAAAACCCATCACAGAAATACTACCTTCAGATGGCTTTACCAATCCTGCCATCATATTAATTAAAGTTGATTTACCTGCACCGTTTGGCCCCAATAATCCAACGAACTCACCTTGCTCAATTGACATAGAAATGCCATCAACAGCTTTTAACTGTTTGTAATTTTTTCTTACATTTTTAAAAACTATTGCTTTTTTCATTATTTAAGAGACGTATTTCTTGAGAAAAAATTCAAGGGGGTGAAAAGGTTTTTTATCTTTAAATTAAGTCTTCTACCCCATAAAGTTTTGCGAGTTTCAATAAATTTGTGGGTGGAGAATTAATCGTTACATTATAATTATGACTTTTAGCATTCCTTTTCAACTCAAAAATCAAACTTAAGGCTGAAGTATCTACATGTTTAACTTGAGATAAATCAATCTGAACTGAATCAGTCCAATAAAAGTTTTTTGTTTTCTTGATTAAACTTGGAATTTCGTTGTATGTTATAACCCCTGATAGCTTCCAGACATTAGACTCAAATTCTATATTAAGCGGCATTATTCTTATCATCTAATTCTTTTAAAAGCCCGTTAATGCCATTCTTTCTAATTGAGCTTGCGAACTGACTACGGTAATTGGTTATCATGCTAACTCCCTCAATAATGAGGTCTATAACTAACCATTTTCCAGTACTATTTGATAAAGCATAATTAACGTTAATTGGCTGGGAACTTGGTTGAGTAATTTCTGTTTTGACTGTCACTATACGGCCTTCTTGTTTTTTCATTGGAAGCACCTTTATCGTTTGGTCGGTATACTTTGAAAGCGCGACAGCATAAGTTCTTAATAAAAGCATTTTAAAGCCCGTATTAAATTCTTCCTTTTGCTCAGCTGACAATTTTCTCCAATTTTTTCCCATAACAAGACGACAGATTTTATTGAAATCAAAGCTTGGCAGAATCTTAGACTCGACAAGCGCATATATCGCCTTTTTATCTCCAGCTTGAATATCTTTGTTAGATTTAATTGCACTAATAACATCATCAGCAGTTTTTTTTACTACTTCACCAGGGCTTAATTCAGCAATTGCTGCTCCTGAAAAAAATACCACCATCAATGCAACAAACCACTTTTTTAATTTAAACATATGTTAATCTTTATCCTTATTTTTATCTTTATCATCACCAGCACTACTATATAAAAATTGGCTGATTAATTTTTCTAACACTACTGCATCTTGTGTATGAACAATTAAATCTCCGGCTTTTAAGTTAACATCATCTCCACCTGCTTCTAAAGATAAATATTGTTCACCTAGCAACCCTGCCGTATAAATATTAGCAAAAGTATCTAAAGGGAACTCGTAACGCTGATCAATATCGATTTTAACCACTGCGTGAAAAGCTTCAGGATCGAAAACAATAGAGCCAATCCGACCAACAACAACTCCGGAGGCTTTTACAGCAGCTCTTGGCTTTAAGCCACCAATATTTTCAAAGTAAGCTTTTACTTCATATGTTTTTTTTACATCGTTGGAAGTTAAATTTCCAACGCGTGTTGCTAGATAAAACATTGCAATTATTCCTAATGCAACGAAAATTCCAACCCAAATATCTAATTTAACTCTTTCCATATCTAAATTTTCCCATAATTTTAAACAAACATAAATGATGTTAATACAAAATCAAGTCCTAATACACTAAGTGATGAAATTACCACCGTTTTTGTCGTTGCTCTGCTCACACCTTCAGCTGTAGGTGGAGCAACAAGTCCTTGGTATAGAGCAATTAATGTACAAGCAAAACCAAAAACAACACTCTTTATCGCACCATCGACTATATCATTATGAAAATCAACGTTTGCCTGCATTTGTGACCAAAATGCGCCGTCATCGACACCAATAACTAAAACTGCTATAAAATAACCTCCCAAGATACCAACCATTGAAAATACAGTCGCTAAAATTGGCATACTAATCATTCCGGCCCAAAACCTTGGCGCCACAATTCTTGCAATAGGACTGACAGCCATCATTTCCATTGCTGATAATTGTTCTGTTGTTTTCATCAGACCTATTTCAGCAGTGATTGCTGTTCCAGCCCTTCCTGCAAACAATAATGCGGTTACTACAGGTCCTAATTCCCTAACAAGTGCTAAAGCTACCAAAACACCAATGGCTTCAGATGAACCATATTTTTCTAGTGTGTAATAACCTTGAAGACCTAACACCATGCCTACAAAAAAAGCGGATACAATAATAATAACTAACGAAAGAACGCCAGTAAAATATATCTCTTTAATCGTCAAATTAAACCTTTTAAAACTATCCGATGAATAGATAATTGTTAAAAAGAAAAGTCTGACGCATGCACCTAATCCAGCCAACGAACTTCTAGCTGATGCGCCTAAATTTTCTAAAAAATTTAATATATTATTCATCATATTTTAAAGTGACAAATCTGATTGGTAACTTGGTGCTTCCGTATGGAAAGGAACTGGGCCGTCTTTTTCTGAATGAATAAATTGTTTAACAAAGGGTAATTTAGATGCTAATAACTGTTTTGGAGACCCTTCTGCAGCCACACTCCCGTCTGCCAAGAAATATATATAGTCTGCGAATGAAAAAGTTTCAGCAACGTCATGTGTAACTATAATTGACGTTGCACCCAATGCATCATTCAAGGATCTAATTAAGTCACAAATTACAGCCATTGAAATTGGATCTAAGCCCGCAAATGGTTCGTCATACATTATTATATCTGGATCCAACGAAATAGCTCTAGCAAGAGCTACTCTTCTTGCCATACCACCAGATAATTCAGCAGGCATTTTTTTGTGCGCACCGCGTAAACCAACTGCATTTAGTTTTAATAATACAAGATCCTTGATTACATTTTCTGGTAAATCAGTATGTTCTCTCATAGGAAATGCCACGTTTTCATAAACAGATAAATCAGTGAATAAGGCACCGTGCTGAAATAGCATGCCCATTTTTCTTCTTATACACTGAAGTCCCTCTCGATCTTGCTCATGGACTACTTTGCCATCAACAGTGACACTTCCTGAGTTTGGTTTTAATTGCCCACCTATAAGCTTAAGTATGGTCGTTTTACCGCATCCACTCCCCCCCATGATCGCAGAAACTTTGCCTCGATTAAATTCCATATTGATATCTTTATGGAGAAGTTCCTTCCCATAACCAAATGTTAAATTATTTATTGATATTAAATTTTCATCCATACGAGAAGTGTTTGCTTTACTATTAAACTAAAAACAATCGTACTTTAGAATAAACTTCTTTGCAACTTTATAATTCGCCGTAAGAATGAAGACCGGAAAGAAAAAGATTAACGCCAAGAAAGGCAAATGTTGTGATTAAAAGACCAATAACTGACCACCAAGCTAAAATAGGACCTCTGAGGCCTTTAACCAATCTAAGATGAAGCCATCCTGCATAATTTAGCCAAACAATAAGCGCCCAAGTTTCTTTAGGATCCCAAGACCAATATCCACCCCACGCTTCTGCTGCCCAAACAGCGCCTAATATAGTAGCAATTGTAAAAAATATAAAGCCGATTGCAATCGCTTTGTAAGTCAAATCATCTAGAATAATTAAACTAGGAAGCCTTGACTTGAGTATGCCTTTATCAACTAACAAATACGCGATAGAAACCATAGCCGCAATGGCAAAAGCACCGTAACCAATAAAATTAGCTGGCACGTGTATTTTCATCCAATATGATTGTAGTGCAGGGACTAAAGGCTGAATTGCATCGGCACCTTTTGAAAAGGTGTACCACAATATAAATCCTACAGCGATAGTTATTATTATTAAAACAAATGCTCCTAGCTCTTTTCGATTCATTTTTTCTTCATAATAAAGATGCAATAACGCTGTAATTAAACAGAATAAAACAAATACTTCATACAAATTGCTTATGGGGATATGACCGACATCGATACTTATTAGGTATGATTCAAACCACCTTACCAACAAGCCTATAAAACCCATTGCTGTTGCAATCCAAGTTAGCTGGGTAGCAAAATTTCCAAAAAAGGGATGTTTTTTTATCAAGTAAAACCAATACATCAGAAGACTCAATGGGTACAAGGAACACATCCACATGATCGCAGATTGACTTGATAAAAAATACTTAAGGATAAATTGCTTCTCACTCGATAAAAGATTTCCCTCATATAAGAAGATTGATATAAAACTTAGAATTAGAACCGATGAAACTAAATACCTAAAATTTTTCCAATAATTACTTATCCATAAAAATGTTATCCCTGTTCCAACTAGGATAAACATTTCGTAGTAATCCATATATTGATGAAATTTAAATAGACCTAGCGCAGGAAGCATCAACATAGAAAAAATAAATAAGCAATTAAATGTTTTTTTAAGAATCATATTCATTTTCCATTATTTAAAAGTTTTTTTATTTGTTGACTAATTTCCAAAGCAAATTGATCAAACTCAAGTCTATGTCGGTTGGTTGTAAGTGCTAATAATACGTTTTTATTATCTTTTTTCTTCAATACCCATAACCTTACTTCTTGAATATAAATCATACAAAATATACCAAGCACTAATAAAACAGATCCCAAGTATACCCAAAACTGCCCAGGAGATTTAGTCAGTTGTAATCCACTGGATTGGACATGGACGTAATCTTTTAATTCAAGAAATATTGGCAGGCCATAAAAAAAACTATCGTTAAACCCAGTTAAAGCCTCTTGTACAAATTTATGGTTACTTTCAAATAAAAAAGCATCAATATCTAAGTTGTTAGATTGGTAAATAGAGATAAGTTCTTGTCCTACTAAAAAAATAATTTTTATATAGCTATTAGCTATTTTCTTTTGATCTTCAAGCGACATAGATGTATCTATTGATTCAGCAATCCGACTATAGCCCCCCTGGACAAATCCAGACATAACTCTATCAACGCCCTCAAAATAAATTTGGCTCTTCTCTCCGCCATCAGGAAAAGATTGAGCAACAACTCGTTTAATTGAGTTATTTAAGATTTGAGGTGAATGTAGAAGTGATCTAAATATCATAAAGCCATCAATCTCTCCATTTGCATCAGCAGGCAACTTTAAGTATTGATAATCTTCTTGAGGTGTTTTTCTCATTCCGCTGATGAAGAAAGAAGATTTATCAATGTTCATAGGATATTGATAAGTTTGGTATTCATTTGCTTGACCAGATTCGTTTCTGACTTTGTAGATAAAACTTGGCCCTACGTTTGTAGGTTTTTTCTCATTACCAATTTCAATATCTAAAATATTAAATTTACGAAAGTCATTAAATTCAAAAAAGTACTTTTGATCATCGATCACTAACTCATTTTTTTTAAAAATAATACTTTCCATTTTTGAGGATTCTTCAGGTGAATGTAAATTCCAAACATCAAGAGCTAATTCTGTCCCACCATCCTCAAATGAAGACTGATAAATTGTGACCCCATTAAAAGTTAGAGGGTTATTTACATTGATAGTTTTTTTTATCAGTTGGCCAGACACTTTGTCTTCAACAATTAAATCACTCTCAAAGGACTTTGGTTGCCCCGTACTGTAATGTTCAATCCTAAAATCATTCAACCCCACAATAAAAGGTAAGTCTTGAATAAAGTAGCCTTCTTTTGCCTTCAAAACTGCTACACTTTGTTTTTCCCCCTCTCTTAGCAACATTTGGGCTCGATATGAAAAATTTGAGGTAGCTAATTTGCCAGTCTCTGGGACATCATTGAGAGCTAAATCTTCATAAATGATTTGTTTTGAACCTGTCAGCTCCTGCATCTTTAAAACAAGATTTCCATCCATCAGACCACCAACGCTAATAATAATAATTGCCAAGTGAGTAAAAATGTATCCTAATTTTTGGAAATCACCCCTCTTTGCAGAAATAATTAAATCTCCATTTTTATTAGTCTGTTTTTTTAACCTAAATTTATTTTTAAGAAGTAGTTTTTCTAACTTAATATAGCCAAATTTTTTAATAGGTATTTCATAGCTATGCTTAAAAGATCTTAACGATCTTTCACGGGCATTTAGTTGGAATTTTTTATATTCCTTTAATATTTTTGGTGAATTTCTTGATACACAGAATGAGGTAGAAATAATTAAAAAAATGAGTATTAATAAAAACCAGAATGCTTGATATACATTGTACAAACCCATAGCTTCAAAAAATTCAAACCAAAACTGCCCAAATTTAATGATGTAATTTTCATAGGGCTCGTTTTGTTTGAGGATGGTACCTATTACTGAAGCAATACCAATAAAACAAAGCATTGTGATTGCAAATCGCATCGTGCTTAGTAAGTGTAAAAAAGAAGAGAAATTTTTTCTTGACTGATTCAAATTTAAAAATCTTTTATTATTATTAATAAATATTTAAAAAAATAAGAGTCTGATTAGTTAGCAATAGTTCACAGTTTAGATTATTGCAACCCTTGGATATAATCTGAGACAGCCTTCATTTCCTCTTCAGTCAGCCTCACTGAAATTGCTCTCATAGGAGCATAAACTGTTCCAGGCTTATCTTCTAAAATTCTAAAATGATTTAATTGACTCAATATATAATTTGAATGCTGAGCGTTAAGCCTAGGATAAAGATTAGGTACTCCGTGTCCAGCAGGTCCATGGCAGCTTGCACATGCAGGTACTCCAGAATCCTTTACTCCTGCTCGAAAAATTTTTTCTCCCAACGAGCCTACCCCATTGGTAGTTGCGGTTGATAATTGTAATTTCTGTTCTGAGAAATAAATACCTAAATTATCCATATCTTTCGCTGTCAGGGTTGCGGCGATACCTTGCATGAGGACATTTTTTCTTATTCCTTCTTTAAACTTTTTAAGTTGTATCGTTAAATATTGCGCATTTTGGGCTGCAATTTTTGGGGCGATTTTACCATTTAAACTATTTCCATCCATGCCATGACAAGCCATACAAACATTTTTTACTAGTTTTTGGGTTTTTGAAAACTGTTGGCTATTAAGGCTGCTTTCAGCGAACAAACCGGAGCTAAAAAATAAGAAAAATGATAAGAAAAAGTATTTATTTAAGTTCATATTAACCTTTAATTTAAAAGTATTTTATATAAAGACAACATATTATATACAAATGTTCCAGACGAATTGATCTAAATCAAGTTAAAATTGCGAAATGTCTATTCTACAAAATGTTTCGTTTATCATTTCTACCAATCACTTCGATGAGCTTCCGGAGGATATTGGAGAGGAGATTGCTTTTGCTGGTAGATCCAATTCAGGCAAATCAAGTGCGATTAACACCCTTACAAATCAAACTCGTTTAGCTTATGTCAGTAAACAACCCGGCAGGACTCAACTCATTAATTTTTTTAAAGTTCAGGACATGCAATCTTTAGTTGATTTGCCAGGGTATGGTTTTGCAAAAGTACCTAAACCCATGAAAGATCATTGGAGAAAACTATTACCAAGATATCTTAAAGAACGGAAAAGCCTAATTGGTCTTGTTATAGTCGTTGACATAAGAAGAGAGCTAACAGAGCTTGATACCCAGATGCTAGACTGGTTCGCTCCTCAAAAAAAACCTATCCATATTTTATTAACGAAGAGCGATAAAATTTCAAAAGATAAGTCATTAAGAACCCTTAAAAAAATTCAACAAGAGTTGAATGGTAGATGGGGTGAGATACACAAAACAGAATGTTCTGCCCAGTTGTTTTCAAGCTTAAAAAAACAAGGCATTGACCAAGCAACGAAAAAAATAGAGGAGTGGCTAACTTAAGGTAACAACAATATCCCAAACTTGATGCCCTAACCTTAAACCCCTGCTTTCATATTTTGTCAAAGGTCTTGACTGAGGCTTTTCATTTAAATCTCTTTTAGATATTTTATAAAATTTACTCTCCTCGACTAAAGTAATAATTTTTAAAGCGTATGCTTCCCAGTCTGTCGCTATATGAATATAACCAGATTGGTTTAGCTTCATCTCCATAAGCTCTAAAAATGAATTTTTTAATAATCTTCGTTTATGATGCTTTTTCTTTGGCCAGGGATCGGGGAAAAAAATATGGATTCCGTCTAATGATCTATTAGGAATCATTTCATTCATGACTTCAATAGCATCATGCTGAATAATCTTTAGATTTTCAAGCTGACTAAGGTTAATCTTATTTAAAAGACTTCCAACACCAGGTGAGTGGACTTCAACAGCCAAAAAATTTGAATCTGGCATTTCTTGAGCCATTTTGAATGTCGTATCGCCCATTCCAAAACCAATCTCTAAAATTATTTTATTTTTTTTATGAAAGACTTGA
>Ga0209279_10000642_pt1 | contig 21419 bp, 8 predicted proteins | sample CoawatmetaG00DNA_3_FD_187508 | JGI IMG/M metagenome (GOLD analysis project Ga0209279, IMG submission 187508) | Marine microbial communities from the West Antarctic Peninsula - Coastal water metaG006-DNA (SPAdes) (version 2) | ecosystem: Environmental > Aquatic > Marine > Coastal ... | reverse complement strand
TAAAAATTAAAAATTAAAAATTAAAAACTAAAAATTAAAAACTAAAAATTAAAAACATTTGTTATTTTTAACGCGTAATCTCTTAAGCCTGCTTTGTAAACGACTCTTATCGCGTCGTAATCTACAAATACGCTTCGTTAAACGCATCATTTCTTTTTTACCTCGTAAACATTTATTACGTCTCAATTTGGCAGTTCTAATATTGCAACTAATATTTACCATTTTTTTCCTAGCTTTATCACGTTTCTTTTCTAAACGTAATAAAAATTTTTTATTACCAAGGCGTTGTGACTTGCGCTTTTTACGCATTTTTTTACCTTTATTTTTCACAGTCTTCGTCATTATATATTATAATTACAAAATAATTATAGCAAAACAGTTGTTTCAAACATAATACCAGTAACATCATATGGGTCCATATTTGAACTGGGTCTTCTATCTTCAAAATAACCCTTTTTATCTTTAAAAGTTTAATTTTTAGTTCTTTTAGTTCTTTTAGTTCTTTTAGTTCTTTTAGTTCTTTTATTTCTTTTCGTCATATATATTTTATTAAATATATTTAAAATTTTAAACAAACTTTTATAAGAGAATGCAAAATAAATATTACTGGGGTAATACAGATACTTCTGTTAGTTTTTGTGAAAAAAAATATGATGATATTTTCTGGATTGCAGAATATAATAATACAATTAGTGCAATACCGTATGTTTTAATTGGTTTATTTTTTTTATTCACGAAAATAAAAAAAATAGGTGTTTGTTTAATTTTCCTAGGTTTTTCAACAATGTTAATGCATGGAACTATTCGATATTACGGACAATGGATGGACGAAATCGGTTTACTAGTATTATCATTTGAATCATTAAAACAATTGGATAAAAGATTAAAATATATATTTTTACCACCTATTTTAGGAATATATTTAATTTTTAATGAAAATTTTGTAGTTTTCTTTACAACTTTCACAACACTACAAATTATAATTGTTTATAAAGTATATAATAAAAATAAATCAAATATACAGAAAATATTTACATCATTATATGTTTTTTTCTTTTCATTAGCCTTATTTTTTTGGTTTATTGACCAAACTTTTTGTAAATATATTGGTAATGTACCATTTCATGCATTATGGCATATTAATACATGTATAGGTATGTTTTATGGTTATTTAAATTTTATAATAGAATAAATTTTTATATTCTTTATATTTAAATATAGAATTTAATGTCATATGATATAATTGGATACAGTGCCGTATCTTTTAACGCAATATCTTTACTACCACAAATTATTCAAATTATTAAAACAAAAAAAGTAAGAGATATAAATATATATTTTTTAATTATTGCACTAATTAGTGATATTCTTTATTTTGTTTATTCCATATTAGATAAAGATAACATTATGTTCTATTCTGTTTTTCCGCCTACTTTATCACATATTATTATGCTAATATTGTGGTTTTTTTATAATAAACGATTGATTCATGATACAACGAATGAAGACATAGAAATAATAATAATTTAATTTCTAACAAAATATTAAATGCTTCAAAAACAAGAATTTAAAGAATTATTTGTCACGGCGGTTGTTTTATCAATAATAGATATAACATATTTATATTTTAGAAAAGATGATTTCAATATTTACTTTTTAAATGTTCAAAAATCACCTTTGAAATTTCGATTTTCTGGTGCTTTTTTAGCATATTTTCTATTAATTTTAGGTCTTTATTATTTTATCATAAAAGATAAAAAATCTATTCAAGATGCATTTTTATTGGGTTTTTTTACTTATGGTGTTTATGATTTTACAAATTATGCAACTTTATCTAATTGGACACTTAAATTTTCATTGGTTGATATGTGTTGGGGTGGATTAGTATTTACATTTAGCACATTTATAATATATGAGCTATTGAAATATTTATAATTTTTATATATTTTTTAATTTTTATATATTTTTTTAATTAAAATTAAAAAATATATAAAAAATATATAATGGCGAAGGTATATACAATAATTTACAATGCAAATGCACCAGAATTAGATTTGAACACATGGTATGCTTCAAAGGGAGACCCTGTACTACCCGGATATAGAACAAATAGTTCTTTAATGCAGTGGATGACCGGTGCAGCAAATGCAAATATAGGCACAATGGTTGCTAACCCAAATGTTGATATTTCGGCAAGCAAAATAATACTTTCTGATAATCTAGATTGGGATATTGAAAACCAATTGGTTATTTTTGCAAAACAAAGTATTGTGTTTGATGGAAATGGTAAGACGATTACATTAACAAAAGCTGCTGTAACAGACTGTTACGGTTTAATAGCTGCCCCTCACCAATATAGTTATCGTGATTGGAATGATGCTTTAGATGGTTATAAAGGTCAATATACATATTATAGACAAGATGTTGCACAATGGTATGATTATATAAACAAGATTGAGGATTCAACTTTAGTGGAAATTTCAGACGACGAAGACCCCTACGGTATTATTGTAAAAAATTTAATAATAGATGCTGAAACAAATTCGGTCAATAATGCTCATAGTTATATGTTTGGGAGAATTAACACAGGGTCAAATTATCAGGGAGGTTATGCTCATGACGGAAGACCAATGACTAATGGTAACGTTACGGAATCAACGAAAAATTTATTTATTGTTGAAAAATGCCAAATTAAATGCTTACAAAGTAGTGTTTCAAATACAGAAGGTGCATTTTCTGGAAAAGTATACGGTAGAGGCAAATTCATAAATTGTATAGCAAATACTCATTTTATTGGCAATGCGTCAGTTGGTTGGTGGGAATTTGAAAATTGTTTCATTAATTCCAATAAAGGATTTATAGCTGATAATTTAAATAAGTATAATATATTTGAAAGTAGAAATACTGATGCCGCCGTTGCTGCAATTATTTATCCACCCATAGGAAGCGATACGGATGGTTCAAATTTGAAAAGTCATTATGCTTATAATAAATATATTTTTAAAAATTGTATTGCGAAACAAATATATTATAGATTTGAAGGTTACTCTAACGCTAACACTTCAAATGCTACAAATGAAAACGTTGTTGGTGGTTTATTAGAAATTAGTGGTTGTAAAGTTAGCGATTCAACTTTATCAGATAACTATTTTACTAATAATAATGTTGAAGATGATGCAAATTTCTCAACGCTAACAAATAATACAACAGAATTCACATATTTATCGGGTAGTACAGTTGATACATCAAAGCTTGATGATATTTTAGAAGTTATTAATGTATCAGACGGGTTCAAAAAGGTAAATAATAAAATAGTAATTGAATTTTCTCCTTTTGTTGGTGTCTCTATTACAGATTACGTAGCTGTAAAAGCAATAGATTTGACATCAACTAACACCGTTGCAATATCGGCTGTACCAACAACATGGTTTGATAATTTAGTTGGTTCTGGTGATACTTTGGAAAGAAACACTGAAGTGAGAAGAAATAATCTAATTGATACCATTTTTGAAAATAATTCAACAAAAACTTTTTTTGATATTTCAAAATCAGAAATTAATGCTTCCATTAATTCTATTAAAGAAAGCACTCGTATATTCAAAGTAGATTCCACTTCAAACAAAGCTATAATTAATTTAAATACTAATACCGATTTAGGGGATATAAAAGGTTTTTATGTCTCATTAGCCGATAATCAAAAAGTTGATATAACAAGTAAAGATGGAAATATAACATTCCAGGTTGAAAGAACTGGTACAGGAAGCGATGGGAAGGCAACTTATACCGTAACAAAAACTGCTGGGACTGTCAATTTATTAATTGATTCATAACATCAATAATTTACCACCCAATAATTTAAAAACATGTTTTAAAACATTTTTTTAAATTATTCATCTGCTGAATATGATTTCCAATCAGAACCATTATATATATATAACTTATTGTCATATGAATTAAATGTCATTGTCCCAACAACAGGTGTTGTTGAAGGTGCGCCAGCATCTGTTTTTACAGGTAATTGTACAGTATTTAATAAATCTAGATTTGTTTCGAAATTAGAATCTTTTTGAAACAATTGATGTGGTAATAAGTCAGTTACACCGGATGCAACCGTATCGGCAACATATTCATGCCAATGGTGTAACTTAACATCGCCTATGACAGTTACATCACCGAATTTAGCTATTACACTATCAATATGGTTTTGCGACGTACTTCCACCAGAAGCATCCAAAATTTCTTGTGGAACTGTATTCGTAGTTCTTTTTTTAAATTTCATTTTTCCACCACTAATATCAATCTTATGATCATCACCAATCCAGAGAGAATTATCACTCAAGAAAAGATGTCTAATCTTGTACGATGCACTACCCAAATCAAAGGTTTCATTTGAAGTTGGTAAAATATGACCACCCATAGACATTGTTCCTGAAGTTCGAAGTGTATTAAAGCTAGCATCTTGGGCATCAATCGCATTAATGGAAATATCACTATTAATATTTAAACTCGCACCACCACCATTCTGCGTAATAGAAACACCATTTACTTTCAGGGATGCTAAATCTACAACATTGAAACTGGCGTCATTACCTGCTTGATATTTTGTTGCTAAATTATTTGAAAGGTCTGTAACTGCTGTTAAACATGATTGAACACTAGCATTATCGAATAAATTATTAGCAGCTATTTCAATTACTTTTTCAATTGCGGAAGCCATTATAATTTATTATTTTATTTTATTTTATTTTATTTTTACTAAATAATTTAGTAAAAATAAAATAAAATAATAAATTATATATGTCTGCGAAAACCATGGTTGATGTAAGCAATGCTATTATAGCAAATGCAACATTTTTTTCAACAAAGAATTTAACTGATTATTTTTCAGAAAATACAACTGATTTTTCTGCAGCAACTGATGCTGACATTGAAGGTTTTCTAACTGGTGTTTATAATACAACCAATACACAAAGCATTACAACTAATTTAGCATTAAAATTAATAAATCTAATTTCGGCTAAATCAAATGTTATAATAAATAAACTTTTCTCACTTTTAAATACTGAAAATCAAACATTAACATTGGCTAATGTTTTAACAGTTACTGAAAAAATTATTTTCGATAATGCAAAAATACTTGATATTTCAGGCGGAAATGCTATACCTACGTCAGTTGAAAAAGAAATATTTAAAGGTTTAAAAGAATTATCTTTTAGAAAATTAAGACAAGACCTTAAAGGGGCGAGTTTAGAATCAAAAATAAAAGATATTTCATCAAATGACAATGACGTGAATATAGGGTTATTTCTTTCAAATATTAATACTGATTTATCGTTAAATTTGACAGATATGGATTTATCTGGACTCGATTTAACAAATACTGATTTATCTGGTGCTACACTTGTTAATACCGACTTTTCGGGTGCAACTTTAACCGGTGCTAATTTCCAAGGCGCAGATGTTTCCGGTGCTAATTTATCCAATGTTGATTTAAATTTAGCGTCACTTGTTAATTTGCAAAACTTTACAAAAACAACGGGGATAGCAAAAAATCTTCCATCAACACATCAATACTATTTAAATAAACCTGTCGAATCAACAGAAAACCTTTCTAATGGGTCATATGTAGCATCTACTGATACAATTGGACCTTTTAAAGACGGTGAATCCATAGCAATCAATGGTGTTCAACTAATATTTGGAAATAGTATTTCAGAAGCGGGATTACTTGGGATAAATAAAAATGCGGACGGTGGGGCTTTTACATTTATTAAAGATGACAATAATTTAGATGGCTGGGGTAATGCTTATAAAGGTGGAAATTTTCCAAGAGATATTAGCAATGTTAAATCAATATTTTCTACAAAAAATGCAAAATCGGCAATATGTAGTGATGGTAGAGTATTTTCTTGGGGGATATCCGGTGAAGGTGGTAATGCACCTACTGATTTATCAGGTATCATTGATATCCAAAGTAATGAAAAAGCTTTTACGGGACTTTATCATGATGGAACTATAATTTGTTGGGGTGACCTAACAACGGGTGGTACAACACCTGATAATGTTAGCAACGTTGTACAATTATACTCAAATAAAAATGCATTCGCCGTTTTACAATCCGATGGTTCAATAAAAAGTTGGGGATTATTAACAGGTACTGTTCCAACTCAAAAAAATTTCATAGATATTTATAGCACTAATAAAGCTTTCGCTGCTTTAGATTCAAGTGGGAATGTTTCTTGTTGGGGGAGTTCAGATTCAAGAGAAAATACACCCCCTACAGATTTAAGCAATGTATCAATGATTCATGGTAACGATGATGCCTTTGCTGCATTAATAGCGGACGGTACTGTAAAATGTTGGGGTAATACTACTAACGGTGGAACAACGCCTACCGATATAAGTAATGTAGATTATATTAGTAATACAAATACGGCTTTTACTGCGATTACATATGATTGTGGAGCAATATGCTGGGGCAATTCTAGTAATGGTGGAACAAAGCCCACAACATATATATATACAGATGATGAAGATGAAACTGTAGATATAGCCGTTACAGCGGATGTAAATGGTATTTTTAAATTTTCTGGGTATAATGATAGTTCTGCTAATTTATTTTTTATAAATAATGAAACGCAAAAAGAAGGAGGTTTAAATTTCAATAAAGACTTTTATTTATTTAATACAAAAAATCATTACGATGATATTGTATATATTTCTAACAAAGAATATAATAATGCTACAGACCATACATTTACTTTAAAGCCATTACTAGATTCTTGGTGTTTAGCAACAAATAGTAATATATATATTAAAATTGGATTTATTTATACTAGTGAAAATAAAGATTATACATCTTACCGATATAATAATATTTTTAATCAAGATGATTGTCCTCATTATCAATTAGATAATCCGACTTGGTTAAAAACAGAAGAAAAAACTTTAATATTAAAATTATTAAGTAATAAAATGACATTGGAAGGACATGATGGTGCAATTATATACGAAGATACAGATGTGTCATCTAACCCATCTAATTATAAATTAGCAATATCGATATATAATGGAATTATTCAATTAGAAAATACATTCGATGTAAGTTACCCAACTTTAAAATGTGGTGTAAGATATAAATTTGACCAATCAGATTCGTCTAATGCTGGAAATACTTTAAAATTCAGCACAGGCGATATTAGTGGTGAATTAATTGAAAAATCAACCACAAATTATGGAACACCAGGAACACTTGGTGCTTATACAATTCTTCATAATACAGATATTGAAAGTGTAGAGTTGTATCCTTATAGTGTTGAAAAAGGCTTGGATGCTGGAAAAAAACATAAAAAAATATATTTTGATATTGAAACCATTGTTGTAACGGTTGTATCAAGTAAATTTGTGTTTAATGGTAATAATAGCATTACTCCTGATATTAGTCATAATATACATTATAAATTTGATGTTAGTCATTCTAGTAATTTAAATCATCCATTATCATTTAGTAAAGATAATAATACAACAGACCATAATGTTAATAGATATGGAACTGCAGGTAGTTCTGGTGCGTATGTAACATTTAAAAACAATAACCCAAATAATACCGATATTTATGTATTTTGCAAAACACATGGTCTTGGTATGGGTAGTCATTATAATCCAATTAGTATTTCTAGAATAAAAAAAACATTAACCTTGTCAAATGTAAATAAGGTGTTTGCGACTGAAACAGCATTTAGTGCTTTAAAAAATGATAAAACAATTGTTGCATGGGGTAATAATGGTGGGAATTATACAGAAACCGTACAAACATATGAAAATTTAACAAATAAATCTGATTATAATATTGATGATTATGTTAAAATTTCAAATTCAGGTATATTTTTAGTTACAAAAAATGGTGGGTTCTGGACTAGTAATTACAATAACTATTTTGGTCCAGATAATTCTACACATGGTTTAAAAAATCATAAAATATCAGATATTATGTCAGGTATTAAAAAAATACTAGTAAATTATGAAGCAATTTGTTTATTAAAGGATGATAATAGTGTTATAACTTGGGGGAATTCTGAATCTGGTAAATTTTATTCTTATGGTGGTAATAGCAGTAATTTACAATCATTTTTAAGTTCCAATATAAAAGATATTATAAAAACAGAACGGGCTTTTTGTGCTTTAAATTACGATGGAAAAATAATGACTTGGGGTAATTCAAATTATGGTGGCGATTTTCATCATAAATATGATGAAATTACAGATATTGCAAGTATATCAAGTACTAGATATGCCATGGCTGCAATTAGTAAAACGGGGAAATTATATACTTGGGGTGAATATGGTAGATTTCATAATAATATTTGGTATAAATTAACATTAAATGGTTATAAATCAAATATAACAAATAGTTCAGAATTTGAAAACGAGGTAAGCAGTGGTGTAACAGATGTATATTATAATGAAATTGCATGTATAGCTATAAAAGATGATGGTAATGGATTTAAAAAAATATGTGGTTACTGGGGTAGTAGTACTACTGGAAATCCAAAGGATAGTACTAATGGTATTAGAAACCATTCAGGTGTTCTCGATGTAACATTATTAGATTCCAATATAAAAGAAATTTTTGTTCATAGAACTGCATTTTTTATATTAAAAAATGATAATAAATTGTATGGTTGGGGTGAATTAATGAGAACAACAAAGATAGATACTGCAAAATTAGCTAACTTAACAGATGTTTTGAGTATTAATTTTACAAAAAATGCTTGTGCAGTATTAAAAACGAATGGAGAAGTAATAACATGGGGGACTGATACATATGGTGGGGATAAGGGACATTCTACATATGGCGTAAGAAATACAAGTGGTAATGTACAAGAATCTTTGTTAAATTCTGGAAGTGGTGTTGTAAGTATAGCCTCAAATTTAAATTCGTTTTGCGCTTTAAAAGGTGATGGAACTGTTTTATGTTGGGGTAATCAGAATAAAGGTGGTAACCCATATAATACAACTCAAGGACAGGGTGTTGTAAAAGATATGGCTATAAGTGATATGCATAGTTTTGTAAAAATAACGAATAGTGTTAGTAATAAAAAATTTTATAGTATGGGGACTAATGGAATTCTATCAATGGACCAAGGTTTTGCTGGATTACGGAGTGATGGTGCCATAATAGTTTGGGGTATAAACACCGAAGTTAGAGGTAGTATGACTGCGACAGCATTAAAAAATGCAAGAAACTTTGTTGATATAAAAGGTGGTTACTATTATGGTGTTTTTGTAGGAATAAAGTCAGATGGAAGTGTAGCTCTTTTTGGTGAGCAACATAGAAATTCGTTTTGGAGAGGAAATAATTATTATGCTCCGTGGAATGCAAATTATAAAGAAGGTCATGTTCATTTACCTGGAACAATGAGAAAACCTGATGTATTAATGACAAATTCAATAACAAAATTATCTGAAACAACAATTATAGAAAAAAATAACTTTAAAAATATTTCAGCAACAGATAAAGCTTTTTCAGCTATAAAAGAAACAGGCGATATTGTAGTTTGGGGTGATGATTCATATGGTGGAAAACAAACAGATTTATCGGGACATACTAATTTTACGCATGTTTTTTCAAACCCTGGTTCGTTTGTCGGTTTAAAAGAAGACTTAACTATGCATAATTGGGGTAATGGTAATTTTGGTTCTTTAGGTGGAAAATCGACAAATATAAAAATTTCTCCAAATTTACAAGAAATTAATGAATTTACAGAACCATATAGAAAAAGTAATTTATTATCTGAATTTGGAATACATGCTGATACAAAGAAAATTACCGATTATAGTTATACTTCTAATGCTGAAAGTAATGCTTTATTAAATATTAATGGTACAATGGATACTTGGGGTAATACTTCATTTGGTGGTTTAACAACAGATATATCAAATAATTTAACAAACGTTAAAGAAATTATTACAGGTGGTGGTATTATGACAGCATTAAAAGCAGATGGTACAACTGTAACATGGAAAAACAATACCGTTTATGAAACAAATAAACCAGCTAATTTAAATAATGTTAAAAAAATTGTTTCTGGAAGTGATGGTATTGTTGTAGCATTAAAAGCAGATGGAACACTTGTATCATGGCATAATACAAGTAATACATGGGATTTATGTGGTAATGTTACCAATAATGATTTGACAACTTTAAGCGGTATTGTTGATATATTTGCTTCTAATAAATGTTTCGCTGCATTAAAATATGATAATTCTCTCTATGTTTGGGGTAGCGATGAAGATTCTTCAAATAGAATAATAAATAATTTATCATTACAATCATCAAAATTAACATCTGGTGTAAAAGAAGTTTTTGTAAATGGGAAAGTTTTAATAGCTCTGAAATTTGATGGAACGGTTGTTACTATAGGAAATACGAATAATGGGGGTGATATAAGTAATAATAATACACAATATAAATTATATGGCGATGCTACAAATATAACTGATGTGTTTTTGAATGATAAATTTGCTATAGGGTTAAAGAAAGATAATTCATGCATTTACTGGGGAGACATATCTAGAAATTCAACGTTATTTAATAATGATATTACGACATTTACAAATATTAAAACAATTGTTTATTCAAAAGATGTTATGATTGGTATTAAATTTGATGGTACTATTGTTGGGTTAGGAGAAAAAAATAAGGGTGCTGAAACACCTGATACCAAAGATTCAGCTTTAAAAGTATATTCAACAACGAATAATGGTTTTAGTTTATTAAAAACAAATGGAGAAGTTATTAGCTGGGGTGATGAATCGTATGGTGGAGAAATTTCTTAAACATATTTAGAAAATTTTATATTGGAAAATTTTATTTAAAAAAATAAAATAAAATTTTATATTATAAATCAATGAGTCTATCTCATTTATCATCGATAAAGGATGTTTTTTCAAACGATGGTGCTTTTTGCGCATTAAAAAACGATGGAACAATAAAATGCTGGGGTCACACTGATTTTGGTGGTACAACCCCAGTTGATATTAGTAATGTGAAAACTGTTTTTACTTCCAATCAAACATTTAGTGCTTTAACTAATAATAATACATTTATTACATGGGGTAAAACTGAACATGGTGGTGGTACAACAAAAAATTCTAAAAATATAAAAAAACAGCAATTATTAAATAGAATGTATGGTTCTGCGACGGTTATTCACAATGTTAAAAGAAATAATTTAAGACAAAAAAATAATTTCAACTTTAATAATTCATCGTATAATAGACCTATTCAACCATTATTATCTAAAAATGATGAATTATTTATTGAAAATTATTCGCAATCAAAACTTGATAAAATAAATAAAATAAAAACTTTATCAGACGGTAAAATAAAAGATACTGATTTGACAGATATTGATATTACTAATGATAAACAACGACACTTGATTTTAGATAAAATTTTTTCCAACGTTTCAGATGTTAGCTTCAATATTAATTCTATAAAAATTGGTTTAAGTGAAAAAATTACTAAAAATAATACAAAAGTGTTTAAATCTAAACAAACTATTAATGCTAAATCCGAAGCAACTAGTGATATTATAAATAACGCCGTTTATGGTAATTTATCTGATTTAAGCGACAATATTACAGTTAATATGGATAATAATGTTTCATTTAAAGTTACAAGGACAACCACTATAGGGATAACAGGTAAATATAATGTTGAAGTTTTAGCAGGTAAAATGGTTGTTTATGGTAGGTATAGTGGAACTATAGAATTTGGTACAGCCTTACTTCAATTGGGCGAATACCAAGATGGTGATAAAATTATTATTAATTCACATGCTTTCTTTTTTGGTGGTTTTGGATGTAATAATTTAACAGGTATTACACCAGCAACTAAAAAATACCAATGTTTAGTAACAACGTATGAAGCTGCCGCTTATTTAGACAGTAATGGAAAAGTCCATTGTTTTGGATATAATGATTATAACACAACAGGATTGGGTTTGGACAGTGGTGTTGTTAAATTATGTGCTACTAATTACATATTTATAGCATTGAAAGATGACGGCACTGTTATCTTTTGGGGTAAAGATGTAGGTTATTTTAAAAAAAAAAGCCTTTACGTAACACATTATGTCGATAATGTTATTAATTATTTATGCTATGATTATAGTCAGCAACTTACCGACATTATTGATATATTTTCAGTTACGGATTATAAAGAATCTGTTATTTTAAGAAAAAAAAACAATAGTTTTATACTAATTGGTAGTGGTTTAACGCATTACACAGACACACTATTAGACGAAAATGGTAACCTACCCATAAATGGTGTTTTATTTGAAAATATAAACCAACTTTACATCCACACTGGTGCGTTATATTCTAACATATCCAATAAACATATAATCGGTATTAATAATAAAGGAAAAATAGTTTCAATTGGGGAAGGTGTTACGTATTCTACAACTACAAGGTTATACAGTAAAACTAATACATGGGGTACTTCAAATAGAGCTGGTCTTAATATAAATAATAGATACCATGGTATTAGTGGTGAGTTAGTTATTGCAACTTTGTCAGACGGTACCCAAGCAAATTATAATGGTAATTTTTACCAAAATTATACAGCTTCTAATATGCCACCAGTCAGTAAAATATTCATAAACGGTTCATTTGTTACTGCGATATTGGATAATGGAACTGCCGCCTGGTGGGGTACGACATATGTTTATGGACCAAGAAGTGGTACATATGAAAAAGACAATACGAATATTATAACTACAAGTGTTTTTGACCAATTGAGAAGTCGGCGATTCGTGGATGGTGTAATGAGTAATAGGGATACTGCTTTATTGGATACTTCAGGTGGTGTTATATTGTTTGGTTTATCACAAACAGAAATATTTGTAGATTCCACTAATGAATTAAAAAATGATATTAGCGCTAATATTATAAAAATGGTTGCAACAAAAAATGATTGTTTTGCATTTTTGCGAAACGATAATACAGCAATACTTGTTCCAAATTCTAATATTGATATTAGTTTCAATCTGTTCCCCAATTCATACATTAGTTCTATTACACAAAAAGGGACTTCTGGTAAAACCAAACAAACATATTTAATACCAAATATCAAAGATATTTTTACAGGTGGATTTGCAGGTTTAGGGTTTATAACAACGTCTAATAATGTTATAATATATTCATTTCGACAAAATGGATATCTTATAGATATAGGTGAAATTGTTGGTGGCAAACTAGAAAATGTTAAAGAATTATTTTCAAACGGTAATGCGTGGTGTGCTTTAAAACATGATAATACTCTTGTTTGTATTAAAGGTGGTAAGGAATCCGTGAATAATAAAATAGGTTATTCTGAAAATATGTCTCTTTTCGGATGTGATTACAATGATGTAAATTTTGGTATAAATGGTATATATTCCAATGGTGGTAATGGTAAAGGTGGTTGCGTTTTAAATGGTGATGGTAAAGAGACTACGCTTAAAAATGTAAAAAATGTATTCTCAACTTATGAAGAACCGGGTACAATTTATAGTGAAACAAATAATAGTGCTACGGGTGGCTTTATTGCTATTTTAGATAATGGAAATTCAGAAAAAATTGTATATTGGGGTAACAGCAACATATCTTATAAAAAATATAAAACAAATATATTATATTCAACCGTTAAAGATGGTGGTTTATCTTTATTAGATATATCAAATAATTTAATAAACACGACGTCTTCTGATGAAATTTTCGGCATACACACTGACACATCATCAACATGGGGGAGGTCTCATATAATGAAAAATAATAAATATAAATATGATAATGAATATAATTATAATGGGAATATTGTTATAAAAATTACAGTACAAAATATTAGTGGCGATAACAAGTTTGTTTTAAATGGTGATTCTTCCGGGTACATATTTAAAGAAGGATATTCTTATATTTTTGATACTAGCGATTCTTCAAACACAAATTATAAAATAGCTGTTTCTAATTCACCAGATATATCACAAAATGAAAATTGCGTACAGTATTTAATACCGGGTGAATCAAATTCTTTCATGAGATATTATAAATCAAATAAATATACATATATTTATTGTGAAACAAATGGTTTTTCAATGGGTAGTCTATATAATCCAGCAACACCCATAGAATTTACTGCTATTGACACCGCGTTTGGTGGTGCAACAGAAAAAGACATTATTTCAAAATATGTAAATGTTCCTAATAATAAAAAATTATTGGACGTCAGTTTAAATAATATTACAATGGATACTTCTTTAAAAAAATCTACAATATTAAATTCATTATTTACAACTTTACCAACAAATAATTTAACTATAAATAAAGATAAATTGGGTTATCAAAAATCCAATATTGGATTAAATAGTCCATTAATTTACGGTGTTAATATGAAAGTCATAAATACAACAAAAGAATTAAGAGGTGTTTCGATATCTGGAGAAACTGTTATTTCGGGCGCGGTAGCGTTAAATAACTTAAATTTTGATGAATCTTTATATATAAATATGACCGATTTAAGTGATAATATTCTTTTAAATGTTGGTGATAAAATTGGCGCACCATATACCAGTACTACAGCCGAATTACCGACATTTATAAGAGGTATAGAATTTACTGTAAGGAGAATTACAAATAGTTCTTCAGACGCTAGATATGATATTTCATCCAATTTCGGAACATTAAAAATTAATTCTACAGCTAGTAATTTTAATACAACGAGTAATACAGGTTATTTTGAGAATAATGATGCAATGGAAATAGAAGATGTTGAAATAATATTTCATACAAATGGATTTATTACAAAAGGTCGCAAAAAAATATATACAAAATTAACAGTAACTGTTAATAGTGATTCCAAATTTTTATTTAATGGTAGTACTTCAAAACCTATATTTGAATACGATAAAAACTATAAATTTGATGTTTCCGATACATCAAATGAAAATTATAAATTAAGGTTCAGTTCTTCGAATTCAACAAATGTACATAATTCCATTGGGTATGGTGCACCGGGTACATCGGGTGCTTTCGTATCTTTTACACCAGGTAATTTTACAGCACAAAGTATTTATGTTTTTGATAGTTCAAACAATGATTTAGCTTTGGGAAGTTTATATAATCCAATACCAATCAATAATGGTATTTCGAAATCCAATTTAGATGCCATTGAAGCAGAAGCAATAGATGGTAGTATTACTTTACCGGGAACACTATATTCAAATTTAGTTGGTACAGATAAAGAAAAACAAAATGAAAAGAATTTAAGACGTCATCAAATGTTACGAACCATTTTCGCGGCAAATCCAACAAATAAAACATTGGAAACAAATAATACTAATTTGGGATTTGGTAGCGAATATATAAAATCAAATTTCAATGTATTCAATCCTTTAAATAACACAAACAACATTGATATTAATGTATCATCAGATACTACAAATACAAAAGGATTTTATTCTGCATTAGAAGATAATAATTCTGCCAATATAACGTTGAGTGATGGTACCGTTTTAAAAGTCGAAAGAACTTCAACAGATTTAAACAATCGTGGTGTATATTACGTTTCAAATACAACTGATAGTGCTAATTTATTTGTTACTGTAACAAATAGCAAAACATATATTATTGATTCAAATCCAGCCGGCCCTTTTAAAGATAATGATACAGCTACCATTAACTACATACCATTGGTATTTGGTGGTATAGGTGATGGAAGGAATACCAATCCTTCTTTAAATCCATCTGCCCCAACATTAACTTCTGTAGTTAATAATGCTGCAAAAATACCAATTATCCCGGGTGGAAAATTAGGTGGCTTTGCAGGAATTGCTAGTGATGGTAAATTATATAAATGGGGTGTTTCTGCTACAAGTTATTTACCACCTGGTGATGATGATGGTAATGCTCCATCAGATAGTAGAATAACAGATGTTTCTTTTTGTGTTGCAGCTGGGCATAATATATTATTTTGCAAAACAGACGGTTCGGTTGGAAATACTGCGGCTTCTGGTCTCCCTTTAAATAATTCTAATAATTTTTGGTATAATAGTGGAACATTATCAAATGATTTAACAGGTATTCAAGATGTTGTTGATATTTATACATTAAATTCAAGCACAGCAATACTTTTAAGAAGCGATGGTAGTATAGCGTTGTGGGGAGATGATGGTTATTCAACACAACATGTCTATAGAAAAAATGAGTATTCTTTGCGAGGTGATTATGGTAAAAGATTAATGGACTCAACAGATGCAAACTTTTCAAAAATAATAAAAATTGTAACTGGACCATACACTGTTTTATTGTTGCGTCAAGATGGTAAAATTGCACATTTATCTTTCACTACAACAGACGCAACAAGGAAAAAAAGAATTATATGGAATGGTCCAGCTGCTCATCTTCGGACAGACAGTTTATTTTTTACATTAGAAAATTGCTTGGAGAATGATGGTGATATTAAAAATTATATTGGTAATGTTGTAGATATTGGTTGCTTTGGTATGGTTGTTAATGATGATGGGTATTATATATTAAATGATAAAGGACAGTTTATGATAGTTTATTTGAGTAATAAATTTGAGGGAAATTTTAAATCACCTCATTATTCAATTAGTTATGATACAACAAGTCCTTATTTTAAAAAAACTGTAAAAGTATTGACATTTAGAGAATGTTATTTGCAAATAACTGAAGATTATTCTGCTATACTACCAGGAAGACTTTGGACAGGTGGATATAACAAACCCATATTAAATAAAACAAACCCTTATGAACTAAATGGTGATGATGCTGCAAATGTTAATATATTAAATGGAAAAATTAATAATACCACAAATGGTATAACTATGTATAATGAATCATTAAATGGTAAGAGAACCATTGATAAATATTATGGACAATTCATATTAATGAATGATTGTTATCTTTTACCGGCTGTTAAATTTGGACCTACCTATTACAGTCCCTATAAAGAATCGAATTGGAATGATGCCGTATATGGAATTTACGGCACTGCAAATGGATATCCAGCTGATAAACAACCATATGGAGTTGATTTATCAAATGTAAAAATGGTTTCATGTGGTCATAGGTCATATGCTGCTTTATTAAATGATGGTAAAGTATTAACATGGGGTAAAGGTAATCAAAATACAAACAAAGCTGCTAATTCATATGATGTTTCAAACCAATTAATTGATGTTACAAAAGTCTTAATAAATTTCAACGGTGCAGCAGCTGCATTAAAAAGTGATGGTAGCGTTGTTGTTTGGGGAAATCCAACAAATGGTGGTTCCATAATTGGAGATGCAGCGCCTGCAACTACTACCGGAATGAGTAATACTACATTAAATTCTGGTGTTTTAGATATTTTCTGCAATGATTCTACTTTTACGGCTGTTAAAAGTGATGGTGTAATTGTATGGGGGTTATATAAAAATAGTGATTATTTAGATGATTTACAAGGTAAAAGTTGGGCTGCCACAAATAATGTAAAAATGAAATATAATTATGAAAATACTTCATGGAGTGAAATTGACATGTTTTATTCTGGTTTTGAAGACCCAGACAAAACAAACGGTAGATTACTTTATAAAACAACAGCTGATATAACGTCGAAAGCTAATGAATTGGTTACAGCTGGTGTTTCACAAGATGATGTAAATACTGTTTTAGAATATCCTTCATATATAACCAATTTAGATAAAGTTCATATATCATCTACATTTTTTTCTTCAAGAACAAAAGATACAATTAGGCAATTATTAATTGAATTATTATTTTTAATGAAACCAAAAATAAATAAATTTAAACATTTACCCTCTAGTTTCGTTTTAGATTCTAAAATAAATAAAGATAATTTTACAATTTTTAAAGCAAATATGGGTGCTATTGATTTATCTACATTTAATAATTATTATGATGGTTATTATTCTTCATTGGTTGATACAAACATGGTAAATTTTAGAAGCATTGATGGAAAGCTATTTTTTCAAATAAAAAGAAGCGGTGATAATTATATTTTAGAAAAACAAGATGGTACTAGTGATATTTCTGCAAATAATTTAGGTCCATTTACATCTGGAAAATTAGAAATCAACGACACTTTAATAAAATTTTCTAATGGTGTTTATGATGGTACTGACAAACCTATACAAAAATTTAATTGCATTGCAAATACATGGTATGGTGTGGCTTATTTAACAAAAACAGGTAAAGTTATTACTTGGGGTAAATCAGACCATGCTGGTTACTCACACGAAGAATATGGTTTGCAATCTTCTACCCCTAGTTATAGTATCTCTTCAAATCAAGATAATGTTTCTACAGATGCAAAATCAAATGTAATTGATATTGTTAGTACAAAACAATCTTTTTCTGCATTAAAAGCAGATGGGAGTGTCGTAACATGGGGGCATATTTATTATGCCGGGAAACAAAATCAAAATAATCCAAATATTGAAAGCCTACTTACATCGAATGTAATAAAAATATATTCAAATTTAAATGCTTTTTGTGCTTTAAAAAAAGATGGTACCGTTGTATGTTGGGGGAGTCAAACACTTGGTGGTGATAGTACATTAAATAATAGTGGTGGCGAACAAAAAGATATAGTTAAAGTTTTCCCACATTTATATGGATTTATTGGTTTAAAAAGCGATAAAAGCATTGTGACGTGGGGTTCCGAACATTCAAAAATAGACCATGCTACTTATGGTGTTAATGGGACTAATAATAATAATACAACAGCCCTGACAAAATTAACAGACGTGTTAGAAGTTTATATTGCTACATCTGAACAAACATATAGTGTAATTAAAACAGATGGTTCAATTGTAAGATGGGGTTATAATACTAGTTCCAGTATGCCTGCTGATTTATTAAATAGATTTAATAAAGAAGGCAGTTATACAAATGCTGTTCCTTTCGTTAATATTTACCCTTCTGGTGTAGGTGTTTATCCAATTGATGCATCCGGTGGCGTTTATGTTATAAGTAATTATAGTTTTGCTTATACATATTGGGACAATGTTAAAACTGATATAAGTGCTAATGTTACTAGAGTTGTTGCAAATAGCGCAGTCGTTGCTTGTTTAAGAAGTGATAATAGATTAATTGTTTTTGGAACACACAATACTTATTATAAAAGATATGGTGGTGATTTTGATAGCACCGATACAGCTGTTACTAATAGTGCTCATTTACCACCAAGCGAATATATAGTGAATGATTATACATTAAAAAACATTAAAGATGTTTTCCCTGGAAAAACAGGTTTTGCAGCTATCGATATTTCTGATAATGTTATTTGTTGGGGCGAAAAATATAGTTATTATGTTAATAATATTGATTATACCAAAATTTACGGTGGTGATTTATCGGGTAATGATATAAGTCAAAATAGACCTGTTGCTTTATTTAATAATGGTAGAAGTTGGGCTTGTTTAAAAGAAGATGAAACTGTTATAACTTGGGATGGCACCAATACAAATAACGCTACAAGAGGTTCGAAACACATCGATACAACATATGGTGTCAATTCAACATATTGGGGTGGTAATAATAGTGGTGGTGCTATAAGAAATGGCGATGGAACAAATAACACATTAAGTTATGTAAAAAATATTGTTCCATATGGTCAAGCTGAAACATGTGGTTTTATTGCAATATGTGAAGATGGTTCTTCAAATCAATTTTGTGTAGCATGGGGTAGCGATGATAATGCATCCAGGTGGTCTTCATCTACACCAAACTCTGCAGGTAGAGGTTTTAGACACATTGTTGACAAACTAACAGAACACTCAAAATATCAAGTTGGTATATTTAATAATCGTGGAAATGATGAAGTATTTAGAAATACGGCACATGAAAATTTACATGAATATGATTTTGGTAATCAAGCATTTACTGGAAATGAAACTGGATTTGGTTCTCCCGTTACAAAAGAAGAGGTATATGATTTGGATTCTATAGATTCTGATGCTAGTGCTAATGGTATTCCAAGCAATACTATTACTAAATTTAAAAATTCGAAATTGAATGAAGATGTTGATGAAACAGAAGTTTTTGCAGTGGAAGCAACTCTCTTCCAGAATACTATTGACACAACAAAAACAAAAAAAGACATAAGAAAACAACGTAAAAATATATTAAAATTAGCCTTTGCAAATAATCCAAAAAGAACCAAATTCAAAACAACAGCTGCTTCTCTGGGTTATACAAATCTTTCAAAAACAAATATCATGGTTATTAAAATAAACTTCGGTAAATCAGAATTAAACTTAAAAGACGAAAAGAATATCGATGATAATACAGGATTTTTAATTCCAATCGAAGATGGTCAAGAAGCCAGTATTACAAATAAAGAAGGAACATCCAAATTCAAAATAACTAGAGATGCAACTTCATTTGCTGATGGAGATGGTAAATATTATATTGAAGATGTTGAACAAGTTTCAATGATTACAAATTTCGAATCAAGTACATATATTAGAGGTACCTCACCACAGGGTCCATTCAAAGACGGTGATAGGGCTATAATTGCGGGTGTTCCTATTTTATTTGGTGGTATAACTGAAGAGGGTGGTAATTATAGTTTCGGAGACCCATACATCAATCCAATTTTCGGAAGTGTTACTAAATTACCAGATAAAAAAGCAATGTATCGTTTATTCCAGGGTTTGGATGTTTATATCAATTGTTCTGTTGATAAAATCAGCGAAAAGAAACAGAAATTCATGGAAAATTGGTTTTACAAAAAAACTGGATTCGATTCAAAATTATTCGGATTCATAACGAGTGGGTACTTCTATAATAAAATTTACATTTCTAGTGAAAATCATGAACTATTCTGCGATTTCGATAAACAATCCATGATTATGGATGAAAAAGACAAAGAATACTTCACAATTTCCAATACATACAGTGTTGAAAAAGAAAATACATTTATATTAAATGAAAAATGTTCAGTATATACCATTTCTTGGCCACATAAAGAATACAACACAATAGAATTCACTATAAAGATATATGAAAATCCACAAATTGATAATGCTGTTAGTATACAAGTTGCCGGGAATCTAATAGACTGTCAAGGATTATTGGTTAGAAACTACAAACCATCGTTAATGAAAATTTCTGATATAAAAATTAAAAAAGATGTGAAGTTGAATAAAAGATTGGAAAATACAAAACATAAATTTGCTACAAAAGCTATCAAAGATAGGAATGAAGTGTGGATTAAGTGTAAAGGAACCTAGGTTCCCCTTATAATCCCTCCTTTAAGGGAAAAGGAATTTACGAACCATTTTAATGGAAAAATTCCCTTATGAACTCTTAAATATTTTTTTGATTTAAATATATTAAAATAT
>Ga0209279_10000641_pt1 | contig 21423 bp, 27 predicted proteins | sample CoawatmetaG00DNA_3_FD_187508 | JGI IMG/M metagenome (GOLD analysis project Ga0209279, IMG submission 187508) | Marine microbial communities from the West Antarctic Peninsula - Coastal water metaG006-DNA (SPAdes) (version 2) | ecosystem: Environmental > Aquatic > Marine > Coastal ... | reverse complement strand
TGCGGGCGGGTCGGGATGGCGAGCGCCTACGCGCTCATCCAGAGCAGCTTCATCCGCGAACTCGTGCTGGTCGGCCGAGACCGCGAAAGGACCGAAGGCGAGGTCATGGACCTCGAACACGCGGTCGCGGTCCCGATGAAGTCTCCCATCAACGTCATCAACGGCAGCTACGCTGACGCCGCATCCAGCTCCGTAGTGGTCATCGCTGCCGGAAAGGCCACAGGCGGCAGCGACACCTCGCGGCTCGATCTCCTCGACGCCAACGCACCGATCGTGCGTGAGATCGTCGGCAAACTCAAGAAGGAGGGGTTCGACGGCGTGATCGTCATGGCAACCAACCCGGTCGACCTGCTCGTCCAGGTCGCGCTCGAGGAATCGGGGCTCCCGACAGGCCAGGTCGTCGGGACGGGGACATTGGTCGATACCGCCAGATTGCGCGGGATGCTCGCCGAAGCATTCGATATCGAGCCGCGCGGGGTCGATGCCTATATCATCGGCGAACATGGGGATTCCGAAGTCGCCGTATGGAGCGGTGCACGCATCGCCGGCGTGCCTCTCCTCCGACACTCGGACAGCGGAGAGGCACGGGACCTTGATCGGATGCTCGAGCGCGTTCGTCGCGCGGCACCCGAGGTCGTTCGTCGCAAGGGGCATACCGAATATGCCATCGGCCTGTGCGTCCAGCGGATCTGCGAAGCCGTACTGCGCAATGAGCACGCGGTTCTCGCGGTCTCCACGGTCCTTGATGGTGAATATGGTCTGACCGACGTGTGCCTCGGCACACCGTGCGTGGTCGGCAAGAACGGGATCGAGCGGATCATCGAGCTCGATCTCGACGAAGAGGAGTGCAAAGCTCTCCACCGCTCCGCTGAGACATTGCGGCGGCTTAACCCTCGATTATCGGCAGGCGCGGCATGACGATCGGGAACGACAAGGCCGGTGCTGGAGCGCGGTCGCCGTTCGCGATCCCGACCGAAGGCTGGCTGGCCGTGCTCCGCCGAACCTGGGAAGAGACCGGCAAGGACAATATCGGCCTCATCGCCGCCGGTATCGCCTTCTATGCATTCGCCGCGATCGTCCCGCTGCTCGGCGCGGTTGTCCTCAGCTACGGTCTCTTCGCCGAGCCCGAGACGGTTCGCAGTAACGTCGAGCACGTGTTCGCCGCAGTGCCGCGCGAGGCGGCCACCATCATCACCGAACAACTCGTGACCGTCGTCGAGACCTCGAAGGGCAAGCAGGGTCTCGGCCTGATCATCGCGATCGCGCTCGCCTTTTATGGCGCCACCAAAGGCGCGTCGGCGATCGTGACAGCGCTCAACGTCGCTTATGGCGAGACCGAGCGGCGCGGGTTCTTCCGCGTCAACCTCCTGTATTTCGCGCTGGTCGCCGGCGGTGTGTTCCTGATCTTCCTGGCGATCGCATCGACAACGCTTCTCGGATTTCTCGAAAGCCTGGTTCCGCGCGCTTCGGACGTTCTTCTCACACTCATCAGGGTCGCAGGTTACGCCCTTCTGGGAGCATTCGTCGTGACGGCTGCCGCGATCCTGTATCGCTTCGGACCGGATCGCCGCAAACCGTCATGGGTCTGGCTATCGCCGGGATCGCTGGCCGCCACAATGCTTTGGCTGGGCGGGACCGCCGGCTTCGGCGTCTATGTGTCGAATTTCGGCAACTATGGCGCGACCTATGGTTCGCTGAGCGCGGTGATTGTGATGCTCACCTGGCTGTGGCTGTCGGCGTTCGTCTTTCTGCTGGGCGCCGAGTTGAATGCCGAGCTCGAACGTCAGGTCGAGGGCGAGGGGGCGGAGGCGCAGCCATCCACCTCTCCTCTCAGCGATTCGCCGCACGGGCGAACGCCAGACCCGTCAGGTGACGATCGACGGGCGAGGGCGCCCGACAAGGTCGGGACACGCGCTCCCCCGACCAACGGCCCGGCCTGGGTCGAGGGTGCGTTGTGTGCCGCGGGGCTGCTCCTGCTGCGCAACGGCAAGCCCGGCAAGGCGGCGGTGGCCATCGTCGGCGCAGTCGCCGCCTATAAAATCGGTCGGGGCGCAAGCACTCGGCGCAGCAACGGCTTAAAACTCTCGGCACAGGTAACATCGAACGAACCCGAGCGTTCGCACCTCTCACCAACGAAGGAGTACCCAATGGCAGACCGTGACAATGATATCAGCGTCCTCAACAGCCTGATCGCCACCACCCTCGACAGCGTGGATGGCTATACTGAAGCCGCGGGCGATATCGAAAATCCTCGCTACGGCAGCGTGTTCTCGGATCGTGCTCGTGAACGCCGCGAGGTCGTGAGCGACCTTCAGGCGGAAGTCCGCCGTTTGGGCGGCGATCCCGAAGATGACGGGACCGTGCTTGCCGGAGCCCACCGCATGTTCCTCGACCTCAAGGCCAAGGTCACGGGGCAGGACGACAAGGCGATCATCGACGAGGTCGAGCGGGGCGAAGACCATATCAAGGCGAAGTTCGACGATGCGTTGGCGAAGGAGGATCTGTCGCCGGAGGTGCGGGCGGCAATCGCCAAGGCCAACCAGTCGGTGCAGGAAGGCCACGATCAGATGCGCGACCTGAAGCATAGCATGGAACGCTAACACCAGAACCTTAGCGACGCCGATACGCGTTGCCGACGTGACTTTTCAGCCCGGTCCGCACGCGCGAGGCCGGGCTGAATTATTTGAGGCCAACGCAGCCAAGCCATCGTCATCTCTAGAGTCCGTGCGCGAGCGGTTCTTTCGTGCCTGAACGGAACCCGCCGCTTACACTCTGGTTATGCATCCTGCCGTGCATAGGCATTTTACATAGAACGGGGATCGTCACCAATGAACGACTGGATGCCTAGGCCTGACACCTCGCTAACGCGCTTCGCCGAGGTCCGCATATGACTGACGCGGTCGTGCACCCTCCACGCGCGCGCATGTCCAAGCGCATGACGGCGGAGGCGTTCGGCACATTCTGGCTCGTGCTCGGTGGGTGCGGCACCGCCGTGCTCGCGACCGGAGAGGGCGGTGTCGGCGTTCTGGGGGTTGCGCTGGCTTTCGGCCTGACCGTGTTCACCATGGCGTTCGCCATTGGCGCGATCTCCGGGGGGCATTTCAATCCTGCGGTGACGGTCGGCCTGACCGCCGCAGGCCGCTTCCCGGCGCGGGAGATTCCCGCTTACGTGGCGGCCCAACTCGTCGGCGCGATCGTCGCTTCGCTGCTCCTTCTCATGATCGCCCGCAGCATGCCCGGTTTCGATCTCGGAGGATTTGCGACGAACGGATACGGCGACGCATCGCCCAAGGGATATCCGTTGGTCATTGCGCTGGTCGTCGAGACGGTGCTGACGGCAGCCTTCCTGATGGTCATCCTGGGCGCGACCGATGAACGGTCGCCAGCGGCATTCGCGCCTCTGGCGATCGGTCTGGCACTGACCCTGATCCACCTCCTCTCGATCCCGGTGACCAACACGTCGGTTAATCCTGCGCGCAGTACCGGTCCTGCCTTAGTGGTCGGGGGCACCGCTCTCGCTCAGTTGTGGGCGTTCTGGGTCGCGCCGCTGGTCGGTGCCGTGCTCGCCGGTCTGGTCGGTCGCTGGCTGTTCTCGCACGCCGACGATGTCCGGTCACCCGGACCCATCTCGGTCGCCAAGCTGGATCGCCTGGTGGACCCGGTGACGACGCCGACAGCGGGCTATGACGTCAACAGCAAGTAATCTTGAAAGGACACTCTGATGGATGGGTACCCTTCCTCCCGATCCCTACGCTCCCGATCCGGTCCATGATCCCGATGGCGCACCCCGGCCCGACAATCAGCGAGACAGCTTGCCCGGGCCGGATAATCCCGATGCGCCGTCAATCGATGATCCGGAAGTTCCCGATCAGCAGCCGGTAGAGGAGCCCGGAGCTCCGGGCGACGCGCCGAGCGATAGTCCGACACAGACCCAGGCCTGATGGCTCCCGCACCGTCGCGGACAGTCAAGTTTTAAGAGGATAAATAACATGGCAGTGAAGTTCGCAGGGACGATGAATGCGATCAATCGCGGTCTCGAAGATACCAAGCCCGCCAAGGGTGTTGATATGATCGAGGATTGGGAAGCCGCGCTGGCAGACGTCGATGTTCCGGGTGCGAAGGGCATCTTGCGTGATCTGACGTCGTTACGGAAGCAGCTCGAGAAGTCCGAGCCGGACGCCGATCGGGTCCATGCGCTTGTTCACCGCCTCGGCACTGCTACGACGAAGATCGCCGAGAAGGCCGATAAGTCGCAGGACAAGCTGAAGGCCCTGGGTGAGGCGCTGACCGAGGCGGGCGTGGACAGCCCCGACGAGGACGAGGATACCGCAGCCGCTGCCGCACCGAAGCGCGCGCCCAAAAAGAAGTGATCGAGGCGGCGGGACGATTGTCCCGCCGCGTATCGGCAGTAGTTAACTGATCGAGGGAGTAGATCCATGGCGAAGTCGGAGAAGGGTTCGAAAGGCGCCGAACGCGTCGAAAGCGATGGCACAGCGGTGAACACCAGCGTCGAGAGCAGCGCTCGCGATCAGGTGGCCGAAGCACTGACCAAGGCGACTGCCGACAGCTACACCCTGTATGCCAAGACCCTCGGGGTCCATTGGAACGTTCAGGGGGCCAGCTTTTACGGTCTGCACAACATGACCGAGGCGCAGTATCAGGAACTCCACGAAGCTGCCGACGCGATCGCGGAGCGCATCAGGGCCTTGGGCAAACTTGCCCCAACGGGTAACGCCTCATTCCGCGAGCTGACGGTCATCGACAATGATGCGCCCCATAAGCCGACGCGCGAGATGATCGCCGAACTTGTCGACGACAACGAGAAGGTCGCGCGGCGAATGAGTGAATTCGCCCAACTGGCGGACGAGGCCGGAGATTTGTTCAGCCACGACATGCTGGTAGCGCGGATTGGCGTTCATGAGCAGAATGCATGGATGTTGCGCGCCAGTCTTTCTGACTAGAGACTGACGGGGCGGGCAATTGCAGGATCGGCACGCCGACGTCAACGCCGAGACGAAATGAAGTCAGGCGGGCGATTGTTTTTTGAGGGTCAACCACGGGAGACGAGCGATGAAGAGAATTTTGGCGGGCACGGCCGCGGTTGCGCTGATGTCGCTGGCGGCTTGCAACAGCAGTCCGCGCGAACAGGCTGCCGACAACATCGAGGCGAACGCCGAGCGCGTCGCGGACAACCTCGAAAATGCGGCCGACAACGCGCCGACAGAAGCTTCGGAGGATCGCCTTGAAAACCGCGCCGACGCGGCGCGCGAGCTGGGGGACAAGAAGGCCGAGGATATGCGGACCAACGATCCCGACACCAATCTCTCGAACGGTATGTAGGACTACATCTCAGGCGCATCGGCTTTTCAGAGTAGCCAATGGGAAATCGGGCGCTTGCATGGCGCGGGCGCCCGACTTCTCGTCTCCTGCCGATGCTCAGGCTTGATCATGGCATTTGCAGACGGCAATGCCGAGTGTTGGGTGACGGAGAAAACCATCGACGAGCACGCAACAGCGACTTTAAGTCGGGTATATACTGAGGCTGCGTGACGGCGTACGGGATGGCACTATTTTACATAATCTATGTTGTCGGACTGATAGGTCGATGTCGTACCGCCGATTGCCAAGCGCTTGGAAGAGCATCGCTCCACGCCCTGCCGCGTAGATGCCAGTGCTCCTGCCGCGCTCTTCGTCGTTTCAGCGGATCGCCACCACCTTGACCCCGGCTGCGTCCGCAACCTTCTTCCAGCTGCCGTCGCTCGTCCAGGCGGGCAGTCCGTCGCGCTGAGCAAGCGCGAGGCAGAATCGGTCACCTAGGCTGAGTCCCGCTTCGGCGGTTACGCCCCGCAACCGCCCGGCGAGCGTCGCGAGCGCGCCATCCGCCGCAACTACGCTCAGAGGAAGAGGGTGAAGCATCGCGTCGACGTCATGGGCAGGCATGCCAGCAAAGATGAAGTGACTCACCACTTCGGCATAGTTGACGCTGCTGACCCGCGCGCCCGCGATCACTCCGGCGACCTTGGTCGCGCCTTTCTCGCCCTTGAGCATCGCGATAAGCGCCGAGGCATCAAGGACGACGCTCACTCGCCGCTGTCCTCTCGGCGCCGGGCGAGGAAGGCGTCGACCGACGCGTCCGGATTGCCCCCGGTGAACTGTTTGGCGAGTGCCTGCGCGCGCGCGACTGCCTGAGCTGCGGTTCGCAGCACCACGCCGTCGGGTGTCTCGTCGAGATAGACTGCGCCGCCTTCAGCCAGCCCTAGCCGTTTGCGCATGTCAGCAGGAAGGCTCATGCGCCCATTAGGGGTGATGTTAACTTGAACGGTCATTTGGGCGTGCTCTTCTACGTTCGGTTCGACATATCACGATAGTATCGGCTGCCATGGTAATCAACATTTTGCGGGCTGTGCCACATTCCCGGTAACGTGCCACACCGCCAATGCAATGTCAGGTTCGGTAGTTAGCGATAAGCCCGATTCCTGCTAGAAACGTGATGGCGCGGAACGAGGGCTGCTGTCGCAGTTCCTGAATGGGTGGACTGCGGCCTTGATTGCCGCTTCGCCTGGGCATTCTGCTCCCGAAACGCTGGACTCATGCCCTGAAAAGATAGACTCTGTCCGCAGTCCAAGCGGCAGGGTTGTGAACCGATGCGCGAGGCGGGAACGGACGATGCGAGTGACGCAGCCTGGAGCGAGGCCCATCGCCGTGAACTCGTGATCCGGCCTCTTGCCGCCAAGGTCACGATCAATGCCCAGACCGCAGCGAACGCTGCAGCCAACTTGGGTCTCGGACGCTCCCGCCTGTTTGAACTGATCCGGGCGTACCGCGCTTCACCGGAGCTCGCCTCGCTTCTCCCGGGCAAGCGCGGTCGGGTACGGGGCGAGCGCCGGTTGCTGAGCGAACAGGAAGACCTGATCGGCCGAGCGCTTCGCGAGGTTTATCTCACCGCGGAGAAGCCGAGCGTAGCCAGCTTGCGACGTTGGCTGCGTCACGAGTGCCTGAAGGCCGGCGTCCCAATCCCGAGCGTCAAGGCGCTGCGCGCTCGCATCGCGGCGCTCCCGCCGAAGGACATCATCGCCGCGCGCGAGGGCGCCAAGGTGGCGGCCGACCGGTTTCGGCCGGTGCGCGGCCGCCTTGAGGCAGGCTACGCACTCGAACTCGTGCAGTCCGACCACACGCTCGTCGACGTAATCGCAGTCGACGACGTGTATCGTCGGCCGATCGGCCGGCCGTGGATCACGCTCATGATCGACATTGCGAGCAGGACGGTGCCGGGCTTCTACCTCACGATGCTGCACCCGTCGGCGGTGTCGGTCGGGATGGCCATGCGCCACGCCGTGCTGCCGAAGGACCCCTGGCTCGCCGAACGCGGCATGTCTGCGCCCTGGGGCAATCAGGGCTTGATGGACCGTCTTCACCTCGACAATGCGCGGGAGCATCATTCGAAGGCATTGAAGCGCGGCTGCCGTGCCTACTCGATCGCGCTCGAGTACCGGCCTCGCAAGCGTCCCCATTATGGTGCGCACATCGAGCGGCTGATCGGGACGATGATGGGCGCCGTCCACCTGCTGCCCGGCACCACTTTTTCCAACGTCGCCGAGCGCGGCGACTACCAGGCCGAAGGCAAGGCGTGCATGACGCTGGCGGAGATCGAGGCCTGGCTCGCGGCGGAGATCATCGGGCCGTACCACGCCGATATTCACCGCGGGCTCGGCATCCCGCCTGCGACAGCTTGGGACGAAGCGGTCGAGCGACGGACGGAACTCATGCGGCTGCCCGCTGATCCGGCCACGTTCCTGTTCGACTTTCTGCCCTGCGAGGTGCGAGCGGTCACGCGCGAAGGGATCGAGCTGTTCAACACCCACTACTGGGATGATGCCCTGTCCTGTCATTATACTCGACTCGGCGGCAAGCTGCCCGTCCGGTGGGACCCGCGCGACCTGTCGCGGATCTGGCTCGAGCTGCCGGATGGTGATCATCTTGAGGTGCCGTACCGCGACCTTCGCCGGCCAGCGATCACCCGATGGGAGCAGCTGGAGGCGCAGCGTACCCTGCGCGAGCGGGGTCGCGGGGCCGTCAACGAGCAGCTCATCTTTGATGCCGTTGAGACGCAGCGCTTCATCGTCGCCGAGGCTGCCCGCAAGACCAAGGCGGCCCGGCTGGCCATGCAGCGCACCGCGACGGCGCTCGCGGACGCTCAACGCGTCCGCGCGGCCAAGCACTCTGATCTGCCCAAGCGTGCCGAGCCGGCGCCTGTGTCTGGCCAACTACCGCCACCCGCGCCTTCAGCGGGCGACCTCCCGTTCCTGGTCGACGAGAAGAGAGGATGACCAGATTCGCGCATCTGGCGGAAGGCTACCGCGACCAGGCGCTCTGGCCTGACGATGAGCGTATCGCATGGATACGCAAGGATCGCTGGGTCGGTTTTCCGAAGGCGGAGAAGGTCCGGTTGATGCTGGGCGAGCTGCTGGCGCACCCGCCTCGCACCCGCATGCCCTGCCTTCTCGTTTTCGGGCAAACAGGGATGGGCAAATCGCATATCGTCGAGCGGTTTGCGGACGAGAACCCGCGCACCTTCGATGACAGAACGGGGCTGGCGACCATTCCGGTCGTCGCCGTGCAGCTGCCGCCGGAGCCGACCGAGGGCGAGTTCTACGACGAAGTCCTAGCCGCGCTGGGTGCTGGCTTCGCCGGTGGCTCCGACATCGGACGCGCCCGGCAGCTTACGCGCCGATTGATGGGTCAGGTCGGCGCGCGCATGCTGCTGCTTGACGAGATCAACCACATGCTGGCCTGCACACCGCGACAGCAACGCATCTTCCTGAACACTATCCGCTACTTCGCCAACGATCTGCGCATTCCATTGGTCTGCACGGGCAACCACGAGGCGAGGGCGGCGCTCTTGACGGACGCCGCGCTTGCCGATCGCTTCGATGCGATCGAGCTCGTGCGTTGGCGAGACGACGAAGCCTTTCGGCTGCTCTTGGTGACGCTGGCCGCCATCCTGCCGCTCCGAAACCCGTCGCCGCTCGCCGAAGACTTGTTCAGGGCCAGGCTGCTGGAGCTGACCGATGGAAATACCGGCCGTATCTTCCGGCTTGTCGAGAACCTCGCCGTTCGGGCGATCCGGCGGAGCGCGGAGACGATCGGACCCGAAGACCTGGACGCCGATGACCTTGTGCTGCCGAGCGTCACCATGAAGGAGATCGCGAAACGCCAAGGGCGGCCAGTGTCGGGCGCGGCGGGCACTGCATGAGCGATGGTCGTCGACGCATCCCCGCTGCCGGTCGCCCCGCGTGCGCATCCCGACGAACTGATCTCGTCCTGGCTGGGCAGAACTGCGGCGGTCTACGACATGGACGTGGACCGGTTGCGTGCCAGCCTGCTGCGGAACGGCGACGTCGCTCCTAACGGTGTGGACGTTGGACTTGATCCCGACGAGCGGGATCGGATCGCCGAGGCGTTCGGACTGGCCCCGGGATGCGTCGCTGCGCTTGACCTCGGGCAGGCTTGGCCGAACCTTGCCGTGGACTGGCTACGCTGCATCAACCGGGCGAGAGACGCCCCGGGTCCTTTGCTTCTTTGCTGGTGTCCTACCTGTCTTGAAGAAGGTCGCAGAGCGGGGGGCGCTTACCTTGATCGTGAGGCAGCTCTTCCGCTGGTCCTCTGTCATCGTCACTTGCGATGGCGATACGAAAGCTGCCGCAACTGCGTGCCCACTCGCCAGCCGACCTTTGTGCACATCAACGGCGCGACCGAACTGATCTGCCCCGACTGTCGCAAGCTCCTTCAGACCGTTGTCCATCGTGTTCCCGCCAGCGAGTGGCCGAGTGACGATCGGCGCGGCGCCCGACAGTTCGAGATGCTGCTGGCATTTGAGAAATGCTTGCGAGCCGCCTGGCTCGGCCATTCGTCGCACTGGTTCGGGGTAGGCGAGGTCCAACCGTCCGAGTTCCTGGCGCTGCTCGACGATCTGACAAAGGCGCTGCTCGCGCGCAATCTGGACCAAACCAGCCTGATCAACCGCTTCCAATGCGAGTTCATCGGCGCTGTTCCGCACCACCGGCCTCGCAGTTGGGCGGACGCTTCCTTCCCCAAGCTTTCACCGAGAATGAGGGCCAAGGTACTGTGCGCGGTGATCGCAATTATCTCACGCGAGGAGATTAGCGTGCTGTTCTCCCTTTGGTACTGGACCAGGTCGTCGGGTTCCGAGGTCAAGGCCCAGAAGCTTGAGTGGTTGTTCGAGAACGCCACGACACGCGTGCAGGCCATGCTGATTCGAGGCAGCGAGCGGTGGCCGGCGGCCCTGCGGGAACGCATGCGCGTTCTGCATGGAGCGTCGGGTATCGACGTCGATAATGTGCTTGCACGCTTCGAGGCTATCCGGGCGGAGCTCGGCTTCACCAGCCTGGTCAGGCGCCCCGGGGATCCAGGTTGGCGCGGCAGTCTGGCGGACCTTCCTGCCTGAGGGCTCACGGCTGAAGCGGGACGGCGATCCCGTTCAGCGACGGTTTGCCGCGGATGGCTTCGCCGCTATGACATCGGCTCGGCAAACAGGGGGGAAGCGGACAGCATGAACACCAAGGATCTCGCCAAGCAGGTCGCCGACCACCTCGGCACGACGGAGAAGCAGACGCGCGACCTGCTCGACGCGGTGCTGAACGCGATCAGCCAGGCCGCCGCGGCGGGTGACGAGATCAACCTGCCGGGCTTCGGCAAGTTCAAGGTGAAGAGCATGAGCGAGCGCAGCGGCCGCAACCCTGCGACCGGCGAGCCGATCACAATCGCCGCGTCGAAGAAGCTCACGTTCGCGCCGGCCAAAGCCCTCAAGGATCGGCTCTGAGCGTTAGTGGCCGCGCGTAACCGAAGGCCGGCTCCGAAACCGGCCAATTTGAAGGAGGCGCTCGAGCGCGTGCCTTGGGCGTCGCGCGGGCGGGAGACGCCGATCTCCCGCCTCGCACGATCGATCGTACCCGTCGGCAACAAGGCGGGCGTGCCGAAGGGCGACCTCGCGCTCCATATCGCGATCCAGGATCCCGCCCATGAGGACTGGGTCATGGACATTCAGGGTACCGCCTTTCAGGTTGGGCGCGGCAAGCTCTACACCTGCTGGCACGTCGTGGAAGCGCTCCGCTTGAAGGAGCATGAAGCGTACCTCTGGGCGAACAGCCGGCTGAACGGCGTAGAGGCGCAACGGCCGTACCCGTTCGCGGCCGTCATGCGCTACTATGACCAACGGTTCGAGAACGGCGGACCGGGGATCGACGCCGGCATCCTGATCTGTCCTGCGACCGAGAGCGAGGAGGCGCCCTACGACGTGCCGCCGGTGGCCTGGGGAGACTCGACCAAGGTTGGAATCGGCGACCGGGTGCTGATCGGCGGCTTCCCGCTCGGCAAGGCGATGTTTTTCTCCAACGCGACCAACCGCGGGCTGGTCCAGCCGTCCTTTTTCGAAGGGATCATCAGCGCGGTGATCCCGGCCATACAGCGCGGTGAGACGCGACTGTTCCAGATCAGCTCGGTGGCGCTCGGCGGCATCAGCGGCGGCGTGGTGTGTGACGCGAAGACGGGTGCTGTGCTCGGCATGGTGACGAGCGGGCTCACCGTGGGCGAGATCAGCCTGCCGATCACCTACGCAATTCCCAGCGAGGTGCTCCGGCCCTTTGCCGATGCAATCAGCTTCGACGTCGGCGACGGGGAACGATGGCGCTAGTCGGACCGGTGCCATGGACGCCGCTTGCGCGGCGGGAATGGGAGGCGCATATCACTGTCATGGCGACCCGGTCCGATACGATCACCACTAAGAGCAGCAAGCCGGGCGTGCTCGGGCGCAGCGCAGCGACGGGCCGTTACGTTCTGGCGCCTGTGGCGACCAAGAAGGCGACCGTCTCCGACCAGCGTATCGCCGCGGCAGTGAAGAGCGTTCTGGCCAAGAAGAAGTAGCTTGCCGGCTGTCCAGACGTCGACGGACGACGTCTTCATTAATTGCCCGTTCGACGATGCCTTCGCGCCGACGTTCCGGGCACTGATCTTTGCGATCCTCGTCTGCGGCTTTCGCCCGCGCTCGGCGCGCGAGCTGGATGACGGTGGCCAAACCCGGATCGACAAGATCTTCGCGCTGATCGAGCAGTGCCGCTACGGCATCCATGACCTGTCACGCACCGAGCTGGACGCGGTCAACAACCTGCCGCGCTTCAACATGCCGTTGGAACTCGGGCTGTTCCTTGGCGCCAAGCGCTACGGCGGCAAACATCAGAAGGCCAAGCGTGTCCTGATCCTCGACGTGGAGCAGTTCCGCTACCAGCGTTTCATCTCAGATCTGGCCGGTATGGACATCCATGAGCATGGCGGCGACCCGGGTCGTGCGCTCCGCGAGGCGCGTGATTGGCTCGCCAACGTGTCACGCCGCGAGCTGCCCAGCGCCGACCGCGTGCAGCGCGTCTATGAGGCGTTTCTAGCCGACTTGCCCGATCTGGCGGCCGTGCTAGAGTTCGATCCGGATCGGATCCCGTATGTCGACTTCGAGCGGATCGTCGGCCGCTGGCTGATCGAAGCGCCGGCCGCGATCGGGGCGGCGTAAGACACATCAAAAGCCGTTACGCTCCCGGTCCGATAACATAGATTATGTAAAATATGGTCGTGGTTTACGCTGTTAATTGGCCTCGCTTGGCTTCGAGCTGGGTCGAGTGAGCCAGCGCGGCGAGAGCTTCATCACTTCGCAAGCATCGGAAATAGTCAATTCTTTTAGGCAGTTCAGTTGTGAGACCTACGGCGCAATCGCGATGCTGGACAGGTCCATCGCAGTATTGATCGGCACCCCGGCTTCCTTTCGCTCTGAATAGCGATCGACCAGTTGCACAGTATGCGCGCGCAGCAGCACCGTGAACCGCACCAGCTCCTCCATCACATCGACGATCCGGTCATAGTAGCTCGATGGCTTCATCCGTCCGTCGTCATCGAACTCATTGAACGCCTTGGCGACGCTCGACTGGTTCGGGATCGTCACCATCCGCATCCAGCGACCCAGCACGCGCAGCGTGTTGACGCTGTTGAACGACTGCGATCCGGCCGACACCTGCATGACCGCGAGCGTCCGCCCCTGCGTCGGGCGCATCCCGCCCATCGACAGCGGCAGATGGTCGATCTGCAATTTCATGATGCCGGTGATCTGCCCGTGACGTTCCGGGCTGCACCACACCTGACCCTCCGACCATAGAGACAGCTCGCGCAGCTCATGGACGGCCGGATGGTCGTCGCCGGCATGTTGGTCGGGCAGCGGCAGGGCCGATGGATCGAAGATGCGCGTCTCGCAGCCGAAGAACCGGAGCAGGCGCGCCGCTTCCTCGACACACAGCCGGGAGAAGGACCGTTCGCGCAGCGAACCATAGAGCAGAAGGATACGCGGCGCGGAATCGAGCGGGCCAAGCCCCAGCGCCGGCCGCTGGATGGCATAGGCGGGATCGAGTGCCGGCAGGGTATCGGGATCGGCAAGCGTGCGGAGCGGCATCAGAGAGCTTTCACGAGATAGGCGGCCGACGCCGGGCATAGCGCGGTAAACTCGCGCGATGCGGCGACGGCCGGGGGAGCAGCGCCGCGATCTGCGTCGGCATAGCCAAGCGCCCGGAAGAATGGCGCGGCCGTCGTCGTCAGCAGATGGAGGCGACGCACCCCGAAGTCGCGCGCCTGTCGTTCGAGGGTGGCGACCAACGCCCGCCCCAGGCCATGCCCGCGGCGATCGGCAAGGATGACGATCGAGCGGAGCAGGCGGTCAGCCCCTTCCCCCTCCAGGCCGCCATAGCCGACGAGGCTATCGGCCTCGAACCGGAAGAACAGGCGGCCAGGGTCGGCGAGGTCGGCGCTCGGTAGGCTCGCAGCGTTGAGGAACCATGCCAACCCGGCCAGCTCGGCGGGTTCGAGTGTCGTGATGGTCAGTCCCATCACGCGAGGCTGATCCGGATCGCGAGCGCCGCGAGCGTGATGAGCAACACCGGCACGGTGAGCGTGACGCCAACACGGAAGTAATAGCCCCATCCGATCCGCACGCCCTTCTGTCCAAGGACGTGGAGCCACAGCAGCGTCGCGAGCGAACCGATCGGCGTCAGCTTGGGGCCGAGATCGCAGCCGATCACGTTGGCGTAGATCATCGCTTCCCTGATCGCGCCCGTGGCGTGGGTGGCGTCGATCGAGAGCGCGCCTACCAGCACGGTCGGCATGTTGTTCATCACCGACGACAGGACGGCCGCGATCACGCCCGTACCCAGCGCCGCGCCCCACACGCCCCCTTGCGCCGTGCGATCGAGCAGCGCCGCCAGATGATCGGTCAGGCCGGCGTTCCGCAGGCCGTAGACGACGAGATACATGCCGAGCGAGAAGATCACGACCTGCCAGGGTGCGCCGCGCAGCACCTTGGCCGTTGAGATCACCTGGCCCCGCCCCGCGATCACCAGCAGCAGGATCGCGCCGGCAGCGGCCACGGCGCTGACCGGCACGCCGAGCGGTTCGAGCAGGAAGAAGCCGGCGAGCAGCAGCGCGAGAACGATCCATCCGGCGCGGAAGGTCGCGGCATCGCGGATCGCGTCGCGCGGCGCGCGCAGCGCTCCCACGTCATAGTCGGTCGGTATGTCGCGCCGGAAGAACAGCAGCAGCGCGCCCAGCGTCGCGGCGATCGACACGAGGTCGACCGGTACCATCACGGCCGCGTATTCGCCGAACCCGATCTTGAAGAAATCGGCCGACACGATGTTGACGAGGTTCGACACGACCAGCGGCAGGCTGGCGGTGTCGGCGATGAACCCGGCGGCCATGACGAACGCCAGCGTCGCCTTGTCCTTGAAGCCGAGCGCCCGCAGCATGGCGATGACGATCGGCGTCAGGATCAGCGCCGCGCCGTCGTTGGCGAACAGCGCGGATACCGCCGCGCCGAGCAGCACGATCAGGACGAACAGCCGACGACCATGCCCCCGGCCCCAGCGGGCGACGTGGAGCGCGGCCCATTCGAAGAACCCGGCTTCATCGAGCAGCAGGCTGATGACGATGATCGCGACGAACGCAGCGGTCGCATTCCAGACGATGCCCCACACCACCGGCACGTCGGACAGCGTGACCACCCCCGCGAGCAGCGCCACGACGGCCCCGCCCATCGCGCTCCACCCGATGCCGAGTCCCTTGGGTTGCCAGATGACGAGCGCGATCGTCGCGACGAAGATCAGGACGGCAAGGAGCATCAGGCGACGCGCTGGCCCGAAGCATCGACCACCTTCTCCCCGTCTTCCTTCGCGAACGCGCCGAGCTGATCGCTTGGCAGCAGATCAAGCACGGCATCGGACGGCCGACAGAGCTTCACGCCGAGCGGCGAGACAACCAGCGGCCGGTTGATGAGGATCGGATGCGCCATCATCGCATCCACCAGCGCGTCGTCGGACAGCGACGTGTCGCCCAGGCCCAAATCGGCATAGGGCGTCCCCTTCTCGCGCAGCAGCTCACGCGGCCTCATGCCGGCGCGGTCGATCAACTCGACTAGCAGCGCGCGTGCGGGTGGGGTTTTCAGATATTCGACCACATGCGGCTCGATGCCGGCATTGCGGATCATCGCCAGCGTGTTGCGCGACGTGCCGCACTCGGGGTTGTGATAGATGACGATATCGACGGCCACGGGATGTCCTTTCAGCAGCAGGGGGCGAGTTCGGCGACGAGCGGCGCGCACAGCTCCGCATTGCCGGCGCAGCAATCCTTGACGAGGAACAGCGTCAGCGCGCGCAGGCCGTCCAGATCGGCACGGTAGATGATCGAGCGGCTATGCCGTTCGGAGCGGACCAGACCCGCACGGGCGAGGATTCCGAGATGCGCCGACATGGTGTTCTGCGGCACGTCGAGCTGGCGGGCGATATCGCCTGCGGCCATGCCGTCCGGTTCGTGCCGCACCAGCAGGCGGAACACGTCGAGGCGGGTGCCCTGTGCGAGTGCGCCCAGCGCAGTGATAGCCGAGTCGTTTTCCATATATCCAGCATAGCGGATATATGGCGTTGGTCTAGTGTGCGTTGCCTCTCAACATTGCGGGAGACCTGCGCTGATGGCCTATAACCGCAGGCCGAGGCGTGGACCAAGGCATACCAGGCCGAGATAGAGCAGGATGGTAAGGAGGCACCCCGCGCCCAGCGCTAGCCAGAATGGTACGTTGCGCCCGAGCAACGCGGGGATCAGCAGGAACATCGGTAACGATGGCAGCACGAACCAGAAAGTCGCCCCGGCGTGAGACGCCATCAGCACCCGATCTTGGGTGTCGCGCCACAGCCAGATCATTCCCAGCACAGAGACTAACGGCAACGATGCGACAAGTGCGCCGACGCCGGGACTGCGCTTGGCGATCTCCGAAACCGCCGCGATAATCGCACCGGAGATCATTGCCTTGATGACGACATAGAGCATACCGGTTGTGACTTTCGATCGCCGAGATGGCTAGCGATGAAGGTGCTGGTCATCCTCACAGGCTTGCGATGGCGCTTCGGTCTGGATCGTCGAATGTTCGATCCCGAACCTCTCGTCGAGTGTTCTGGTCACTGCAACCCTGACGCTATCGGGATCGACGCCCTCGCCGAGCGTCACATGGGCGGTGCAATTGATCTCGTCCGAAGCCATCGACCAGACGTGCAGGTCATGAACGCCGGCGACACCCGGAATGGCGGCGATCGTTGAACGGATCTCCGGCAGCTTCAACCCGCCGGGGACACCTTCCAGCAGCACGTTGATCGTTCCCTTGAGCAGAACCCAGGTGCGCGGCAGCACCCACAGGCCGATGCCGATGGCGATGACTGGATCGACCCACGTCCAGCCCGTGAACCGTATCGCGAGGGCACCAAGGATGACGCCGACCGAGCCGATCATGTCGGCCCATACTTCCAGGTAGGCGCCTTTGACGTTGAAGCTTTCGTCCTTGCCGGCGGTCAGCAGACGCATCGATACGAAGTTCACGACGAGGCCAATGACCGCGACGATCAACATGCCGGTCGACTGAATCGACTGCGGCTCGCGGAAGCGCTGGATCGCCTCGTAAAGGATATACATGGCGACGACGAACAGCAGGATCGCATTGAAGGTCGCGGCGAGGATTTCCAGTCGTTTGTAGCCGAACGTCCGCTTGTCGTCGGCAGCCTTCTTGCCGAGATGGATCGCCATCAACGCGATGACCAGACCGGCGACGTCGGTCATCATATGGGCTGCGTCGGACAGCAGCGCGAGGCTGTTGAACACGAAGGCGCCGACCACCTCTGCCACGAGATAGGTCGCCGTCAGGGCAAGCGCCCATCTGAGCATCTTGGCGTTGGCGCCGGCCGTATGGTCGTGGCTGTGCCCGGCTTCGCCGTGATCGTGTGCCATTATCGCGTCCCCTTCTTTGTGGCTTGCCGTTCGGCGAGCCAGGCCTGCATCTTCACGATTTCGGCCTGTTGGGTCCGGATCACCTCCTCCGCCATCGCGCGCACCTTCGGATCGGTGCCGTTGGCAAGCTCGGCGCGAGCCATATCGACCGCACCTTCATGGTGCGGGATCATGCCCCGAAGGAAGTCGGTATCAGGATCGCCGGTCGACGGCATCGCCATGCCGGCCGTGCCGTGCGCTCGATCCGTGGATGGCATCGGTCGCACCGGACTCGTTCGATCCGAACTGGCCCGCCGGCTTGCCGCCGGAACACGCAGACAGGGCAATCGCAGCGGCCAGAAAGGACCATCGCGCCGTGGTGATCGACATTTTCTTCTCCTTACGGGATGGATCGCGGCGCACATCGACACCGCTCAAGGTCAGGCCGGTCACATCGCGATCTCCTCGATGAGCAGCAGTGCGAGAAAGCCGACGAAGAACATCGCGCTGATGAGCGGAGAGTCCGGTTTCTCGTGCGCCTCGACCAGCAGCTCCTCGGTGACGAGGTAGAGCAGCGCCATCAGGCCGAAACTCAGGAATCCCGTGATCCACACCGGCGACAGCAGCGCCACGGGCTGCACGACGAGTGCGCCGATCGGCACCAGCAGCGCAAGCGCGCAGGTTAGGCCGATCGCCTTCATCTTGCGATACCGGCTCGTCAGATCATTGGTGAGCGTCAGGGCCAGGAACAGCACTTCGAGCGTCAGCGCGACCGCCAGCAACGTGCCCGCCTTCTCGCCGGCGATGAAGGCCAGACCCAGAACCAGGCCGTCAATAGCAAGATCGAGCCCGATCGCGGCGAGCAGCGCCACGGGGCCGTCAAACCGGCCTTCCGCCGCCTTGAGGCCCAGCATTACCGCGACGCCGATCGCACCGCCGATCAGCGTCGCAGCCGGCGATCCCCCGTGCATCACCAGCGGCAGGATTTCGGTCGCCGCCGCGGCAAATACGACGCCGGCTGCAAGGTGCTGCATGGCGGCGACCAGCCTCTCGCCGGGTGTGCGCCACCCGGCGAGAAGCGCGCCGATCATGATCGCGATCATGGGGATCAGTGCGAACTTGAGCGCCGCCATCGTCAGTCCCCCCTGCCAGACGCGATCATGCGGGTTGCGGCAGCGGCGCGCCGTCGTCCGCCCTATCCGCGTCGTCGACCTTGACCGCTTGCTGCCCGAACCGGGCGTAAAGCGTCGGCAGCACGAACAGCGTCAGCAGCGTCGCCGAGATCAGGCCGCCGATGACGACGGTCGCGAGCGGCTTCTGCACTTCCGCGCCGGCTCCGCTGGCGAATGCCATCGGTACGAAGCCGAGACTGGCGACCAGCGCGGTCATGACGACCGGGCGCAATCGCTGGAGCGCGCCCGTCCGCGCCGCTTCGGCCCGGTCCATGCCCGACCGGATCAGCTCCTGCACCGAACTAACCATGACGAGGCCGTTGAGGACCGCGATACCCGACAATGCGATGAATCCCACCGCGGCCGAGATCGAGAAGTCCATGCCGCGAACGAACAGCAGCAGCACGCCTCCCACCAGCGCGAAGGGCACGCCGGTGAAGACGATCGCCGCATCGCGTACCGATCCCAAGGCCCCGTAGAGGAGCAGCAGGATCAGCACGAAGCACGCCGGCACCACGAGTTTGAGCCGCTGGCTGGCGGATTCGAGATTCTCGAACTGGCCGCCCCATTCGAGATAGCTGCCCGCCGGCAGGCGCACGCCGGCGACCGCCGCCTGCGCATCCGCGACCACGCTGCCGACGTCGCGTCCGCGGACGTTCGCCTGGACGACGACGCGGCGCTTGCCGTTCTCGCGGCTGATCTGGTTCGGCCCGTCGACGACGCCGATATCGGCGACGCTGGACAGCGGCACATAGCCACCGCCGGCGACCGGCACCTGCACCTGTTCGAGCAGCCCCAGGTCGGCGCGCTCGGCGTCCGACAGGCGGATGACCACCGGAAAGCGCCGGTCTCCCTCGAAGATCATGCCGGACTCGCGACCGCCGAGCGTGGCGGTGATGGTGTCCTGCACATCCTGCGCGGTGACGCCGACCCGTGCCATCGCGTCGCGGTTGACGCGAATGTCGAGCATGGGAAGTCCCGTCGTCTGTTCGACCTTCACGTCAGCCGCTCCTTGCGTCCGGCGAAGGATGCCGGCGATCTGTTCGGCGGTGCGGTTCATGGAGGCGAAGTCGTCGCCGAACACCTTCACCGCGATGTCGCCGCGCACGCCGGCGATCAGCTCGTTGAACCGCATCTGGATTGGCTGCGTGATCTCATAGGCGTTGCCCGGGAACTGCGCGAGCTTCGTCTCCAGCCGCTCGACCAGCGCGGCCTTCTCCAGTTTGGGGTCGGGCCATTCCGCATGCGGCTTCAGGATGACGAACATGTCGGTCGCGTTGGGCGGCATCGGGTCCGAAGCCAGCTCGGCCGTGCCCGTCTTGGAGAAGACGAACCGCACCTCGGGTTGCTTCGAGACCATGCGCTCGATCGGCACCTGCATCGCCTGGCTCTGCTGCACCGATGTCGCCGGAATGCGCAGCGCCTGGATGAGCAGGTCGCCCTCGTCGAGCTGGGGGAGGAACACCTGTCCCAGCGTCGTGAAGGCAAGCGCCGCGGCGACGAGGCTGACGACGCCGGCGCCGATGGTGATCGACGGTCGCTTCATCGCCTTCTCAAGGCCCGGTTCGTAGCGCTGCTTCAGCCACGAGATGATCCGCCCGTCCTCCTCGTTCACCCTCCGCGACAGCCAGATGGCGATCGCCGCAGGCACGAAGGTCAGCGACAGGACGAACGCGAACAGCAGCGCGATGATGACGGTGAGCGCCATCGGCACGAACGTCTTGCCCTCGACGCCGGTCAGCGTCAGCAAGGGCACATAGACGAGGATGATGATTGCCTGCCCGTACACGGACGGACGGATCATCTCGCGCGCCGCGGTCGCGACCGCCTCCAACCGCTCCTTGACGCTCAGCAGGCGACCTTCGTGATGCTGTTGCTCGGCGAGACGCCGCAACGCATTCTCGACGATGATGACGGCACCATCGACGATCAGCCCGAAGTCCAGCGCGCCGAGCGACATGAGGTTCGCCGAAACCCCCAGCCGTAACATTCCGAACCCGGTCAGCATCATCGTGACCGGGATGACCGCCGCGGCGATCAGCGCGGCGCGGAAGTTGCCGAGCAACAGGAACAGCACGACGATGACGAGCAGTGCGCCTTCGCCGAGATTCTTCGCCACCGTCTTGATGGTGGAATTGACCAGGGCTGTGCGATCGAGGACCGGCTGCACCACTACGTCGGGTGGCAGCGAGGCGTTGATCGACTTCAACCGATCGGCGACCGCGGTCGCGACGTTGCGGCTGTTCTGTCCGATCCGCATCACCGCGGTGCCGACGACGACCTCCGTGCCGTTCTCCGACGCCGATCCCATGCGGATCGCCTGACCCGTCTTAGGGTCAGGACTCATTGGTCATAGCCAGAAGATGACGGTGGCCGCGAGGGCGACGGCAGAGAAGAAGACGGTTGGGCAGCGGTCGTAGCGAGTTGCGACGCGGCGCCAATCCTTCAGACGGCCGAACATGATCTCGATGCGGCTGCGGCGCCGGTAGCGGCGCTTGTCGTATCTGACCGGCTCGTTGCGCGATCTGCGGCCCGGGATGCAGGGCTGGATGCCTTTGGCTTCCAGGGCGTCTCTGAACCAATCGGCATCATAACCACGGTCGCCAAGCAGCCACTGTGCTTTCGGCAGATCGTCGAGCAAGGCTGCCGCGCCGGTGTAGTCGCTGACCTGCCCGGCGGTCATGAAGAAGCTCAAGGGCCGCCCGTCCGCATCGCTGACGGCGTGCAGTTTGGTGTTCATGCGGCCTTTCGTGCGGCCGATCAGACGGCCGAGATCCCCTCACATGGGAGTTCTCAGGTCAAGAGGCTGTGCGGTAGAGCGTGCAGCCTCTTTCCTTCCGCACAATCATATCTGTTCTACCTTGCCGGTTCGGCTGCCAGCCGCAGCAATGAACCAAAACAG
>Ga0209279_10000640_pt1 | contig 21479 bp, 21 predicted proteins | sample CoawatmetaG00DNA_3_FD_187508 | JGI IMG/M metagenome (GOLD analysis project Ga0209279, IMG submission 187508) | Marine microbial communities from the West Antarctic Peninsula - Coastal water metaG006-DNA (SPAdes) (version 2) | ecosystem: Environmental > Aquatic > Marine > Coastal ... | reverse complement strand
AAAAACTATAACAATACCCAAGGTTTTTGCAAGTTGCGCTTTGCTTTATGCGGAAGGAAACCTACAATTCACGTTTAACATCTATGAAGCTTACGGGAAACTTTACACCATGCAATTAAAAGCGCTACTTACTCAGCGATTTGCTGCTGCCATGACTGCCGTAGGAATTCCTAATGACTGCTCTCCCATGCTAGCACTGAGTGGCAAACCTCAATTTGGGGACTATCAGGCAAATGGTGCTATGGGCGCAGCTAAGCGTATGGGAACTAATCCGAGAGACTTAGCGGCTCAGATCATCAATAAGGTTAATCTTGAGGGTATCGCAGAAAAATTTGAAATTGCTGGGCCTGGCTTTATCAACATCCATCTTTGCAAATCGTTTTTAGCTAATAGCTTAACTGACCAGAGTAATCAGGAATTGGGTTTGGCCAAACAGCAGACGGTGGTAATTGATCATTCTTCACCTAATTTGGCTAAAGAAATGCATGTTGGTCATTTACGCTCGACAATTATTGGTGACTGCCTGTCACGCCTCCTTGAATACAAGGGCCATACAGTTATTCGACAAAATCATATGGGCGATTGGGGTACTCAGTTTGGTATGCTGATTGCCGAATTAGAAATACAGCTAGGTGGCGGTGAGCCAGCTGGGTTAGCTCTGAATGATCTTGAAGTTTTTTATCAGCAATCTAAAAAGCACTTTGATGCGGATCCCGAGTTCGCCGATAAAGCACGAGACTATGTAGTAAAACTGCAATCTGGTGATGCACACTGTCGTAAACTCTGGAAACAATTCATCGACGTTTCGGTAGCGCATAATCTCGAGATTTATCAGCAACTAAATGTTGGGTTATTAAGAGAGCATATAAAACCGGAGAGCTCATATAACGACGATCTCGAGGTGGTAGTTAATAATTTGTGCAAACAGGGTATCGCGGTTGATTCAGATGGCGCAAAAGTAGTCTTTCTTCCTGAGCTAGCTGATAAAAACGGAAATCCGTCACCCATGATCGTGCAGAAATCTGGCGGTGGCTTTCTCTATGCTAGTACCGATTTAGCCGCTTTGCGCTTCCGAGTTGGTGCTCTTGGGCATTCTCTATGCTAGTACCGATTTAGCCGCTTTGCGCTTCCGAGTTGGTGCTCTTGGAGCTGATCGCATCCTCTACTTTATTGATGCTCGCCAATCACTCCACATGAAACAAGTGTTTATTACAGGACGCAAGGCAGGCTATGCGCCTCAAGGAGTGAGCTTGGAGCATCACGCTTTTGGCACAATGATGGGCAGTGATGGTAGACCCTTTAAAACGCGTAGTGGGGGAACCGTAAAATTAGCAGATCTTCTCATTGAGGCCGTGGAGCGCGCAGAAAAGCTAGTGCGCGAAAAAAATAGCACATTGAGCGAGAAAGAGATAAAGACTATTGCCCAAAAAGTGGGTATCGGTGCGGTCAAATACGCTGATCTTAGTATCACACGCACCAATGATTATATTTTTGACTGGGATGCAATGCTCTCATTCGAAGGGAACACCGCGCCTTACTTACAATATGCCTACACCCGGATTCGTAGTATTTTCCGAAAAGCTAAAATTGACGAAAAGACATTATCATCGCCCGTTATTATTTCGGAAAACCAAGAAAAAACACTGGCACTCAAACTGCTGCAATTTGACGAAGTGATTGATCAGGTGGCTATAGATTGCTATCCCCACACCCTGTGCAGCTATCTCTATGAGTTAGCGAGCGCCTTCATGACCTTTTATGAGCATTGCCCCATTTTGAAAGATAACGTAGCCAAAGAGACCCAACTCAGTCGACTGAAGCTTTGTGCTCTTAGCGCAGACACCTTGGCTTGTGGGTTAGATCTTAGATCTTCTAGGGATTGAAGTGATGGAACAAATGTGACACCCAGCAGGGTGTCACATACTCATTACCTCAGCTTCGCTAAGTTTGCAGTCATCTTATCGAAGCCTTTATGGATTGAAGCTTGATCTTCACTACTATCGATTAGCGAACCGACAACTACGGCCAAAGCAGAAACTCCGAAGCCAGGCACTAGTGAATAAAGTTCGAAAATTCCACCCTCAAATTGTGGCCAAATAATCACTGTTGCACCACCAACAAAAACACCGGCAAGCGCACCACGGGCAGTCATTTTTCGCCAATAAAGACTAATTAGTATAGCCGGCCCCAATGAAGCCCCTAAACCAGCCCATGCGTAGGACACTACATCAAGAACTTTGCTGTCAGGCTCCATTGCAAGCAGTGTCGCCATCAAAGCAAGTATCACTACCGCTACTCGGCCTACCTGAAGACGTTCCTCTGGACTTAGCTGTTTTTTAACCACTAGCGGATATAGATCCTCAGCTAGAGATGAAGACACTAGCGGATATAGATCCTCAGCTAGAGATGAAGAACAGACCAGCAGTTGAGAATCTACTGTACTCATAATGGCCGCCAAAATAGCCGCCAACAGAATACCCGCAATTAGTGGATGAAAAATGAGACCCGTTAAAGCGATGAAGACTTTCTCCGAATCAGGAATAACGCCGGGTAAGTAAGCGACGCCACTTAGACCGACTAATATCGCCAGAAGATAGCACAGGAACGCCCAGGTCACTCCTATACTAGCAGCCTTGCCGGTCTCTGCAGCAGAGCGAATAGCCATAAATCGCGCTAATATATGTGGTTGCCCAAAATACCCCAACCCCCAACCCATGGCGCTAACAATCGCCAGCCACCCTAACGCATCACCATTAATGTCTGTAAAGACGTTTAACAACTGCGGGTTTTTCAGACTGATTTGGGCTGTAAATTCATCTAGCCCTCCGGCTTGTGAAATCACTAGAACAGGCACACAGACTAGTGCCAGCAACATCAGAAGCCCCTGAAAAACATCAGTCCAAGAGACGGCTAAAAAACCGCCAAACAGTGTATAGAACAAAATGCCAAAGAGTGTATAGAACAAAATCAAAGCAACACTAACAAATACTGCAATCTGATAATCAAAGCCGAATACTTCGTTAAATAGTTTACCCCCAGCAATTAGACCGGAGCCAACATAGAATAAGAAAAACAATAAAATACTAAGACTGGAAATCGACTTTAACCAAGGAGTTTTATCAGCAAAACGACGCTGTAAATAGGTCGGCAGAGTGACGGCATCATCTAGCTGTTCGCTGTAAATTCGCAAACGCTTGGCCATTAAACCCCAGTTAGCTGCTACGCCTATAACTAGTCCAAGAGATATCCAGGCAGCCTCTAAGCCCGCAAGGTAAGCATAGCCCGGTAACCCTAGCAATACCCAACCACTCATATCCGAAGCACCGGCGCTAATAGCCGTTACCGTGGGTGATAATTCACGACCGCCCAAAAAATAATCTGTTGCGTTCTTGGTTTTTAAGTACGCATATACACCGATACTTAATACAATCGCCACATAGGCCAGAAAAGCTACGATGGTAGATACAGACAACTCAGACATGCTAATTCCTTAATTTAAAGTCGGTAGTAAGTGGATCAGAATTAAACGCTACTCGTCCGGCGAGACCAGCACAAGGTACTGGCCATATTGACCGTGCAGGGCTTGCTCTAAATAAAACCAAGCACTTATTCGTCAGTACTCCCGTTGCTGTCCTGCCCCATGTTTATTGCCGCCAAGAGTAGCAGACCTGCAAATATTCCCATATTTTTAAAGAAATTCTGGGTTTCATGTTTAACATCAACCCCCTCATAAATATTCCAAAAATCATGTAAATTTAGATTAATGAGTAAAACCATCGCCGCTAAACCCAGCGCACAGATGACTACTTGTTTATTGAGAAAAAGACAAATGCTCGCACCAACTTGGGTGATTCCAGCAACCGCCAATAACACAGGGGCCATCGCCATACCATGAGTCTCCATGAGTGCTACATGCATATCCCATTGCATAAATTTCATAACACCTGGCAGTAGAAAATATAACGCCAGCAAACCCCGTCCAGTATGTATTAATGCAGATTTCATCCTTAACTCCTATTATTTCTATTTTAGAATATTAAAATGTTAGGCGCTCCGGCCCAGCGAAGAAGTGTGCCTTAAAACTACCGCTATAGGCTACTAATAAAGACCAGTTGATCGCACTTTATAGTGTGAGGTTAAGGCTTTTAAGGCAGTTATGCTATGTTAGGCGCTCCGGCCTAGCGAGGAAGTGTGCCTTAAAACTACCGCTATAGGCTACTAATAAAGACCAGTTGATCGCACTTTATAGTGTGAGGTTAAGGCTTTTAAGGCAGTTATGCTAACCAGTACTGGAACTCATTACTCTAAACGTTGATAGCCTGAATTAGTGATTCCACTTCAAGATGCCCGCCCTGTTCTATGTCCAGCACACCGCGGGTCAAACCTGTAAAGTCAAATAACTCTGTATCGGCAAGTTGTGAAGGCGCCACATTCTTAATGGCGCCAAAGATTGCATCAATACGACCAGGAAATTGTTGCTCCCACTGCTTCAGCATATCCTTCACAGCATTGCGCTGGAGGCCCGCCTGAGAGCCGCAGAGGTTGCAAGGAATGATTGGGAATTGTTTTAATTCAGACAATGCAATGAGGTCAGATTCTTTACAGTAAGCGAGCGGCCTAATGAGGATGTTTTTCTTATCATCTGATAATAATTTAGGCGGCATCGCCTTCAGTTTGCCTTGGTAAAACATATTCAGAAATAACGTTTCAACAATATCATCCCGATGATGACCTAAAGCAACCTTTGTTGCGCCTATTTGCTCTGCAAAACCATACAAAGTTCCACGCCGTAACCTAGAGCAGAGACTGCAATAGGTTTTACCCTCAGGAATTTTACTCGTGACAATACTGTAAGTGTCTTTCTCTAAGATATGATATTCGATGTCCAGCTTATCAAGATACGCCGGTAAAACATGTTCGGGGTACCCTGGCTGCTTCTGATCTAAATTCACCGCCACCAAGTCAAATTTAATGGGTGCATTTTTTTGCAGATTCATAAGGATATCAAGCATCGCATAAGAATCCTTGCCTCCTGAAAGGCACACCATAATGCGATCGCCCTCCTCAATCATACGGTAGTCAGCTACCGCTTTACCGACATTTCGGCGCAGGCGCTTTTGGAGTTTAGCAGCCTCCAATTGCTTGTTACTCAGTGACATTGTCTGCCCCACTTATTTTGGAGCGCGCAGTATAGTTGTTCGATGCTGCTATCAGCAAATAGACCGCCTAGATAACTAAGTTATCCACGATTCATAGCCATAAGAAAATCAATTAAGGCTGTCAGTGCTTTGGGTGGGTTATCATCATCAAATGTCACACTACGATGCGTCGTACCCTCTGACGTTATGGCTAGCGACGTGACCATGGCGCCATCGAATTGATGGCGCGTAGATGGCGCACTAAGGTCCTTAATCGTAGCCACGTCAATATTGGTCAAAATCTTAGCTAGTGCCTGCTTTTGCTCCGTCGTCAAAACGTTTCTTTTTGATTATCCAAAAAGTAGCTGTACCGCCCTTTTTGTAAAACTGCTCGCTCTGATTTTCCTCGACTAACAGCCGAGTATTCAATTTTCTCAATAGTTAGCATATTATCTAAAGATGTCGGCTTTGGAGAGCTGTGAACCGCTTTTTGTAATAATTCTATGTCATAGCCTAGTGCACTGACCTGGGAGACCAAGGCGCTATAGTCTTGATCAGAAATATGCGCTGTTCGCGACATAATCCATACATAATCTCTACTGGTTCGGCCAATAATCGTTTGTTGATAGGCATCGTCCAAATAAACAATCCTATAATCAGCCTTGATTGGCCATACAAACTGCATTCCCCAGATCGCATTGCTCACTTTATCTTTAATAAATCCACGCGGATTATAGATTTTTTTCTCACCACTAAGGCTTCCATCGTTGAAACTAAAAGTGGTGGCCACGCTACCATCATCATCAAGACGGTAGCTCTCTACTGGATTAAAAGCATCTTTCTCTAAGAAAGTGGGAATGTTTGCAATGACATACCAGTCGCCCATAAAACGCTCAAGATCCACGTAGTCAACTGCTCTCATGGGTTTTTGTGAGCTGCAAGAGGCAATCACAAGTGTGATTGCGATCAATAATATTCGTTGTTGTAAATTCATAACTGAACCTCCATGGGGCCTGGAACTCTTTCGTATCTTAATGTTCCTACTATATTGATATCTGACTCAAGGATCTGCCAATCACCGGCTTTATCATACTCAAGACGAATCTGCGTTTTTGGTAACTCAATCGTTTTGTAGGTCATCTGAGTTACAGGGTCGGTGTTGCTCTGCAGCGAAATGGGCGTATATTTTCCAGTTTCAACGTTTAGTAGAAAGTCACTCTCAAGCCAATCTGGCCGCCAATAAGGGAAACTCTTAACGCAGACCCCCAGTGACGTATCAACATCTTCACGCCTAACAAGAAACTTACCGTCTACTACCTTTCCACTAACAGCTACTCGCTTGCCATTTCTTTGCGTGCTACTTTGAAACTCAATCATACAATCTTTTTGCCATATTTCGTTGGCCTGATGTCGGTACTCAATTTTTTTCATGTCGGTACTCAATTTTTTTCAGCAGCAGCACCGTAAAATCCATGCTGGCGTCTGACTTTACCGTCAGTTGCTCACCGTTATCCTCAACTACAAATTTGTGCCAGCCTACCTCTCGATCATTCAGTGACACCTTAAAGTTGAAAACTTCAGTGGTACTTCCTGATGTGTCCGCGCTGGCATTGGTCATAAACACTACAAATATCAATAAAATTAATCTAATCATCGCAAATCCCTCTGCATTACCGTCAATGTACGCATTAGCGTTTGGTTCGTTTCGCTTGATGTATTTTTTCACCCGTTTTCTTTCGTGCCGAACTATCTTTTTTCAGTAATAAGTAAGTCGACCCCACACCCCCATGCTGCTTTTGTGCACTATGAAAAGCCAACACCTGGTCAAATTGTCGCAACCAGTGGTTAACGCAACTCTTGAGCCTTGCAGGCTGTTCTCTGCCCTCACCCTTGCCATGAGTAATCAACGCACAACGGATACTGTGCTTATGGCAATCATCTACAAATCGCCACAGAGCTACACGTGCCTGTTCAACCGTGTGCCGATGTAGATCAAGGCGTGACTGAATTTCGTATTTGCCCATGCGAAGGTTTTTATACACACCATGTTGTACCCCAGGCCTCTGAAATTCTAGGTATGCCAAGGGGTCAACTGGCTCAATAACCAAAATGGGGTCAAGAACATTAATCTCTGAAATCGTCTCCCGCTGGGCGGCTTTGCGACGCTCTATAACACCCGGAGTGATCAACGCAGGTTTACCTAAATGCGCAGACACTTTTCCAGACAAGGGTTTAATATCATCACCGACAAGGTCTATAAATGCGTTATTAGCGTCATCACTCTTGTCATTTCCATTCTCATACTCTGTTGATGACATCGTCATTATCCCAAGATTTATTAACCCTAAAGTAGGACTACAACATCCCTCTATTATGGTGTCTTGATGTATCATGGCGGTCCCATTTAAGGAGCCTGCCATGCACGTTACTGCGCACCACATCATCTCTGTTCACTATACCCTGACCGATGATAATAATGAACTTATTGACTCGACATACGAGAGCGGAGAGCCAATGGTTTACCTGCATGGGCGCGGACAGATGATCAGAGGATTCGAACAGGCTGTTTCAAAAGCCGAGGTTGGTCAGACATTAACCTTTAATCTGTCGCCATCCGAAGGATATGGACTCCGGAATGTAAATAACGTTCAACGTATACCGATGAAATATCTTAAACATGAAGGAAAGTTAACGCTGGGTAAGAGTATTCATGTTAATACTGATAATGGTGTCAAACCTGGCTCTATCATCAAAGTAGGAAAATTTAATGTCGATGTTGATATGAATCACCCACTGGCCGGCAAAAATCTCAACTTTGACGTAGAAATTATCGATATTAGAAGGGCGACTGAACAAGAGATTTCTCATGGCCATGCTCACGGGCCTAAGGGCTGCAGCCACTAATGGTTTTTGAGATTTATCAAATTGTCCTAATCGCTGCAGTATTTATCTGGAGCGGTTTTGTTCGCTCCGGTCTAGGCTTCGGTGGTGCATTATTTACCATTCCGTTTTTACTACTAATCCACAATGATCCACTTTATTTTCTTCCAATTATATCTCTGCATCTGCTATTTTTCGCCGCACTGACATTGATGCAGAGTCGTCGTAACGAAGCTCGAATGAGTGGGTCGACAGATGTTGATGCACCACGGGTTAATTGGCCTTTTGTTCGCTTTGCGTTGGCTATTATGATTCTGCCTAAAATTGCCGGTGTCATTGGACTAATCGTGCTACCCGCCGACCTGATGAATACTATTATATTTCTCATGATCGCCGCCTATTCAGTCACCTATATTCTTGGTCGCCCACTGAAAAGTAATAGCCGTTGGTTAGATGTACTTTTCTTGGTTATAGGTGCCTATGTGAGCGGTACATCTTTGATCGGAGGCCCTCTGGTGATCGCTGTAGCGTTGCGGCACATTAAGATTTCAGAATTTCGTCATACCTTGTTTGTACTCTGGGCAGTGCTAGTGAGCATAAAGCTAATTGCTTTTGTCTGGGCTGAAGTTAGTCTCAACGTGTTAGCGGCGTTTTGGTTATTGCCCTTTGCCGGGATTGGCCATTTAATTGGCCAACGTTTTCATGAGCAATTGCTGCGCCGGCCAACGTTTTCATGAGCAATTGCTGCGCCAAGATACAACACAGTTTTATCGCGTAATAGGTGGGGTGCTACTAGTAACCGCGGGTACTGGACTGTACCAGGTCAGTGTATAAAAAAGGCGCTATAACTTTCGCCATAACGCCCTGTACAGCACTTGAATAGTCAATAGCAAATCATCAAATATCTGCGCATTTAAAAATGCTCTAACCGATCAACCTAGGTTCAACGAGTAGCATCAAAATAGTCGGTAGGCATTCCCATAACGCTGCCAACACTTGCCTTTATTGTTTTAGCATGCAGGTCTGCGCGCGGCAGAATACGCTCAAAGAAGAATGTTGCGGTATGTAATTTTTCTTGCAGAAATACTCGATCTCCCTCACCGGAGGCCAATTGCGCACTCGCGACCTTACTCATCCTAGCAAACATGTATGCCATGTAGGCGTAACCTGAGAACATTAAAAAATCTACAGATCCAGCACCAACAGAATCTGGACTTTTCTTGGCACCCGAACCCAATTTAAAGGCCAATAGTCGCCATCGAAGAGCTAACTTGGCAACTTGCCATGCTTGGGAGCGGACAGTTTTATCTCTACCCGCAGCAGTCCAAGGCATGCATCCCTTGGCAAAACTTAGCATCTCACCAGTGAATACATTGAGCTGCTTGAATCGATCAAGTAGTACTTTTCGCCCAACCAGATCTAACGCTTGAATTCCCGTAGTACCCTCGTACAAAGTCGCAATACGACTGTCTCTAAGTATCTGTTCCATGCCCCATTCTTTGATGTAGCCATGCCCACCAAATACCTGGACACCATGGTTTGCCGCTTCAACCCCTAATTCGGTAATAAAACCTTTCAGTATTGGCGTACAAAAACCCAATCGCTCTTCAGCAATTTTTTTCGCCTGCTCAGTCTTACCCGCTCGGTATATATCAGCAAACTGAGAAGCATAGGTCACCATCGCACGACCGCCTTCAGCAATAGCCCGCTGCGTTAATAACATACGTCTTACATCCGGGTGTTCAATAATCGCGTCAGCTGGACCATCAGGATTTTTCACCCCAGAAATAGAACGCATCGCCAACCTATCTCGAGCATAAGCAGATGCACCCTGATAGGAGCGATCTGCCGCCGACACACCCTGACTAGCTGTACCAATACGCGCTACGTTCATATAGGTGAACATAGCATTTAAACCATTGTGCGGCTCACCAATGAGAAAGCTTTTGGCGCCATCAAAATTAAGCACTGCTGTGCCATTTCCATGAATACCCATCTTGTGCTCAATTGAGCCACATCTAACGCCGTTTCTTTCGCCCACCGAGCCATCTGACGCAGGTAAAAACTTGGGGATAATAAATAGTGATAATCCCTTTGTGCCTCTGGGGGCATCCGGTAACTTCGCCAGTACAATGTGGACAATGTTTTCGGTAAGATCATGTTCACCTGCACTAATAAAAATCTTAGTACCGTCAACGCTGTAGCTACCATCGCCGTTAGGCACAGCTTTGGTCTTCATTTGCCCCAAATCTGTTCCACAGTGCGGCTCTGTCAGACACATCGTGCCACTCCATACCCCACTAATTAATTTCGTAAGGTAGTGATTTTTTTGCTCCTCAGTACCATGATCCTCGAGAGTGGCAATAGCACCCTCACTGAGACCAGGATACATTGCCCAAGCCCAGTTTGCGCTGGTAATCATTTCAGTCACTGCAAGGCCTACTGATGATGGAAGATGTTGACCTCCCATATTCTCGCTACCGGTTAGTGTTGTCCAACCAGCTTCGATATAAGTCTTATAAGCTTCTTTGAAGCCCGTAGGAGTTGTAACCACTCCATCATCCCAAACACAGCCATCATCACCGGATTGGTAAAGCGGCGCTAATTCATTTTCACTGAACTTTGCCCCCTCAGTGAAAATGGCATCAATCATATCTGGAGTTGCTTGATCACCTCCTTCGACGTGCTGGTAGTGAGATTGCATATCAAAGACATCATTGAATAAAAACAATAAATCTTTGACGGGTGCTTTAAAGTTGGGCATTAGTTAAGTCCTGTGAAATACAACCGTCCATGTGAGCTTGCTCACCGGTTTGATTAAAAATTGAAAATGATGTCATGTCAGCTTTTCTTTCAGAATAAAACAAAACATTCGAAGGTAAAAATAATGGTCGATGGAAATTAGCTCGAACGCGATATCCGGACTCTGGTAATTGATCTTTCAGTACTGCAAGGCAGCGCGCCTTACTCCACATCCCATGCACAATGGCTTTTTTAAACCCAAATAATTTAGCACTGATTGCACTCAAGTGTATTGGATTATAATCTCCAGAGACACTTGCATAGCGGCGGCCCATACCTCCATCAATAGCCCACGTTTGCGACTCTCCTGCTCTCACTATCACCGGTAGCCCTTGACGTCGTAATCCTGTCTTACAGCGATGTAACATCGTTGATTCACTAGACCAAACAAGTTCACCATCAGCCTTGGCAATTAGCCCCACGCTCCACTCAACACCCCTGGAGGTAACACGGCTATTATTAATACCGGCCGTCAAGGTAATTGCCTGATGCATTGGGAAATTTTTAAAAACCGAAATTTCATTACTGAGATGCACCTGCCCCATCGCCTTCATAGGAAAATCAGCATGGGTCATTAAACGCAGGATCATCGGAAACCCGAGCATGCTTAAGTAGGTAGGCGGGACCTGTTCATTTTGCTCGAAGCCAAGTAACTTTTGATACGCTAGCAGGTGCTTTTTTTCAATCTGCACACCTTTTACATAGTTGCTCAAAAAAGGAAAAGGCTGCCCTAGCTCAAAATTATCAGATTTGTGCAGGAGACGTGTCTACATCATCGAACTGTTGGTCAATTTTATTCATAACCACACGATAGGTTGTCCGAAGACTAATGTCACTAGCAAAACGTTTAACACCTTTGTCATTTGGGTCAATAGTGTATCATGGCGACTTATTTTTGGAATAATTATGAATGGTTTAACAGATTCTGGTGCATTAGTGCGCTTAGCCTATAAAGGACTTCAGGCACTTGACGTTAATGCCGACGAGGTTTTGCGACGTTCCGGATTTGATCCGTCAAAGCTATACCAAGCCAACTTGCGCACACCCTTTTCCGCCCAACCTTTATTCTGGAAGGCCGCCGTTGAATTGTCCGGTGATCCCTGTATAGGGCTGCATTTGGGTGAGAAAATGCCGGTGTATAAAGGACAAATATTAGAATATTTACTGTTAAGTAGTCAAACCTTTGGCGATGGTCTCAAGCGCGTATTGAGTTACCAGCGTCTTATAAGTGATGCTCTGCATGGATCAGTCCAGGAGTCTCCGAAAGCGTGTTTAACTAGCTACTTTTCCAATCATCAGTACGCTACATCACATCTTGCAGAAGCCATGGTGTTGGGCTTAATTAAAGTGTTTGAAGCGGTAACAGATGGCGCATTTAAAGCCGACAGGGTGGTATTCAATCACCCACCCAATACGGATATTGACGAATACCATAGAATTTTTAAGTGTCCCATTGAATTTAATGCTGAGTCTTTTCAGCTCTACTTCTCTGAGGACATATTAAACTATCGTTCTCTGTATGCTGAGCCGCAATTACTCGATTTGCACATGCAGGCCGCCGACCAACATCTCGCAATACTCAAGCAAGGGGCCGCCGACCAACATCTCGCAATACTCAAGCAAGGTGATCTAATCAAGGAAGTGCGCAATCACATGGCTAGCCTACTCGAATCTGGGGATGTTAGCTTGATATCCGTCTCTAAACTAATGGGCATCAGTCCACGCCATTTGCGCCACCAACTCAACATTGCCGGCACTAGTTTTCAAAAAATACTCAATGACCTGCGTCATCGCCTAGCTCTTCGTTTACTCTCTCAAACCAATGAAGCGATCAGCGAAATCATCTATCTGACAGGCTTTTGTGAGCCGAGTACTTTTTATAGAGCATTTAAACGCTGGCAAGGCACAACACCAATTGTTTACCGGCAACGTACTCAAAATGCAGACCGCTAAAAAGTGTTCTGCATTTTGACTTTTCATGCCCACGGATTCGCGTAGAATGGCGACGCCGTTAAAGGAACCCAACTAAGATTCGCTCTGGAGCGCTAAATAGAATGACCGATCAGACTAACCCTGCCTTTGAATTGTTACGCAGCCAAGATATACCGTCGCTTAAGATACATTATCAAGAGTATCGTCATAAAGTCACTGGCGCTCAGCATATCCACCTGGCCTCCGATAACAAAGAAAATGTCTTTTTGGTGGCGCTGCGAACAGTACCAGAAGATTCTACTGGTGTAGCTCATATTTTAGAGCATACGGCCCTTTGTGGTAGTGAAAAGTACCCAGTTCGTGATCCATTCTTTATGATGATCCGACGGTCACTAAATACATTTATGAACGCCTTTACAAGTTCTGATTGGACCGCCTATCCATTTGCCAGTCAAAATAAAAAAGACTTCAATAATCTACTCAGTGTCTACCTCGATTCAGTGTTTTTTTCCCGCTTGGACCCGCTCGATTTTGCGCAAGAGGGGCACAGACTAGAATTTTCAGATGCAGAGGACTCAAATTCTGAGCTGACCTTTAAAGGTGTGGTGTACAACGAAATGAAAGGTGCGATGAGTTCTGTAAACTCAACGCTGTGGCAAACTATGTCCAAGCATCTTTGCCCAACAAGCACCTATCATTACAACAGTGGCGGTGATCCAACTGATATTCCCGATCTCACTTATGAGCAATTTAAAGCCTTTTATGATGTTCACTACCACCCAAGTAACGCCATTTTTATTACCTTCGGTGATATTCCAGCTACCGAGCATCAAGCCCAGTTTGAAGATAATGCGCTGAGTCGTTTCGACAGACTCGACTGCCACATTGAAGTCAATAACGAGCGGCGCTATGACCGCCCGCAATATGTGGAAGAAGCGTATGCGTTTGATGAACCCGAGGGCACTGAAAATCAAAGCCACATAGTACTTTCTTGGCTTCTTGGCGACGCAACTGATCTTGAAGCAACAATGTGCGCGCGGTTGCTATCTAGTGTATTGCTCGACAACAGTGGCTCACCATTGCAACAAGCTTTGGAGACGACCGACCTGGGAACCTCTCCATCACCAATGTGCGGTCTTGAGGATTCTCAAAAAGAGCTTATTTTTGCCTGTGGTGTCGAGGGTTCAAATCCTGAAAATGCTGATGCCGTTGAAGCCCTTATTTTGAGTGTCTTACAAAATGTAGCTGATAATGGTCTACCTCAAGAGCAGGTCGAGGCTAGTCTTCATCAACTAGAGCTTTCGCAGCGCGAAGTCTCTGGGGGAGGTTACCCCTATGGCCTACAGTTGATTCTTACGGCATTGACCAGTGCCACTCATCGTGGTGACCCTGTATCACTTCTTAATCTTGACCCGGTGTTAGCTAAACTAAAAGAGGATATCAAAGATCCTTCGTTTATTAAGGGTTTAGCGCGTGATCTACTCCTCAATAATCAACATCGTCTCCGTTTGGTAATGAAGCCGGATACAGATTTGGGCAAAGCTAAAGAACAGCAAGAAAAAGCGCGTCTTACTGAAATTCAGCAGGGGTTAAGTGAGGAGCGCAAACAGCAAATCGTTGATGAGGCTATTGCACTTAAACAACGACAAGAGATGGAAGAAAATCTCGATATACTTCCAAAGGTTGGTATTGAAGATGTCCCTTCAGATATTTTTTACGCAGAGAAATACTCGACCAGTCATTCACCGGTGGCGCTTACTAGCTATAATGCCGGTACAAATGGCATAGTCTACCAGCAAGTTATTATGGCTATGCCCGATTTGACCAGCCAAGAAATGGATTTACTACCGCTGTACAGTACCTGTGCTACCGAAATGGGTGTTGGTGATAAAGACTACATGGCAACTCAACTGTGGCACTCCAGTGTCGTAGGCTCTTATTCCGCGTCCGCAAATGTGCGTGCAGATAAAAACGATTTAGAAAAACTGCATGGCAATATTAGCTTCTCAGCGAAAGGCCTGGCTTCTAATCAGTCTGCGATGACTGATCTGATGCAACAATCTATCGAGCAAACACGCTTTGATGAACTGCCCAGACTACGCGAGTTGGTTGCTCAGATTCGTAGTTATCGTGAATCGTCTATTGTAGGCAATGGCCATGTTATGGCTATGATGGCGGCTGCCAGCGGCATGTCAGCTAATGGTCATCTTAGTCAGCGCTGGGGTGGCTTGACGGGCTTATCACTACTTAAAAGTCTTGATAACTCCCTTGATGAACATGATCAGTTAGCTGCACTAGCCTCACAATTAAAAGGTATCCACGCCAAGGTTTTACAACAGCCTCGCCAGTATCTTCTGGTTGCAGAGAATGAGCGTTTAGAGGCCTTCGCAGCACAGATGCAAAGTGGATTTAGCGATGAAAAGTGGATTTAGCCATCAAAACCAAACACCTTTTACAGCATCTAATCTGATTCAGTACCAGCCGTCTTTGACGCCGGTAAATCACTGCTGGACGGCAAACACACAAGTAAGCTTCTGTGCTCGCGCATATCCTACGGTTGCTGCGGGTCATGCAGATGCAGCACCACTGATAGTACTCGGGGGCGTATTGCGAAATGGTTTTTTACACCGCGCCATTCGTGAACAAGGTGGTGCCTACGGCGGCGGCGCCTCACAAGATAATCAATCAGGGGCATTCCGCTTCTTCTCTTATAGAGATCCGCGCATCGAAGGTACGCTCACTGACTTCGACCAGTCAATCGCCTGGGTACTTGAACAATCGATCAGTAACGACAAAATCGAAGAGGCAGTTCTTGGAGTAATCGGTAGTTTGGATAAGCCAAGCTCTCCCGCCGGTGAAGCTATGCAAGCATTCCATTCTGAGCTCAATGGTCGCAATAAAGCATCTGCTATGGCATTTAGAACGCGCGTTTTGGCTGTGACTGAAGACGATTTAAAGCGCGTTGCTGACCATTATCTGCGACCCGAATTTGCGCAGACTGCGGTTATCACTAATACTGATTTGGCAGCTACAACAGGCTTAACGACCATAGCGGTATAAACTAATGACGGAGACCAGCCAAGATAATCTATTTGCTCATCCATTGGGTATCATTCCAGGTTTTGTGTTTGATAAAGCGGTTGTTGATGTCTTTCCAGATATGATTCGGCGGTCCGTACCTGGTTATGAGACTATTTTGGCTCATTGCGGTGAATTGGCTTCTAGGTATGTACAGGCCAACAGTCATTGCTATGACCTAGGCTGCTCCTTAGGGGCGTCGACGCTTGCGATGCGCTCACGAATTACAGATCATCGTAATACTAAAATAATTGCGGTAGATAACTCAGCTGCCATGAATACTAAAATAATTGCGGTAGATAACTCAGCTGCCATGCTTGATAAATGCGCAGACCTACTTGCTGCAGTCCCCTCACCCATAAGTACCGAACTACTCAATCAAGATATCTGCGATACAGACATTAACAATGCATCAATGGTAGTGATGAACTTCACTCTTCAATTTATTCCCATGTCACAACGAGCGGCTTTAATAAAAAAGATCTATGCTGGCCTAAATCCGGGGGGTTGTTTAGTCATTTCTGAAAAGTTACATTTTGAACCGCCTAGCCTAAATACACTACTTAGCGACCTTCATCATCAGTTCAAGCGTGCTCAAGGATACAGTGACCTTGAAATAAGTCAGAAGCGTGATTCTATCGAAAACGTCTTGATACCCGAAACATTAGATACCCACATACAACGATTAAGGGCCTGCGGTTTTCAATCCGCAAGCCCTTGGTTTCAGTGTTTTAACTTTTGCTCATTGGTCGCTATTAAAGAACCCTAAAAGATCTTAGGTTGTCATTTTCATAGCCATTTTAATCATCTTTCGCACCTTCGGAGTATAGGGAGGATGCAACATGGATGCTGAGCTGAACTTGTCAGTCAACACACTGCGCTCATGAGTAAACGCATTGAAACCCCAAACACCACCAGACTTTCCAATGCCACTGTTGTTGACACCGCCAAAAGGAAGATTATGGTGTACAAAATGCATCATAGTCTGATTGACGCAGGTATCACCTGCACTGGTCTCGCAAAGTATTTTATCAATACTACTCTTGTCAGTACTGTAAATGTACAACGCCAAGGGTTTGGGCTTGTTGTTAACATAGGTTATCACTTTATCAATATCTGAGAAGGTGATCACTGGGAGTAATGGCCCAAAAATCTCTTCGTGCATAATCGCAGAATCAGCCGCCATACCCTCAATGAGTGTAGCCGCCATACCCTCAATGAGTGTTGGCGCAATAAACCGACTCGCATCATCGGTTTGCCCGCCCGTGATTAGTGTTCCACCCTGGTCCTGTGCATCACTTAATAAACGACTAATACGCTGGTAGTGACTGCTATTAACCACTCTGCAGTAATCCCCGTTATCCTTAGCGACATTACCTAATCCATACTGTTTTTCAATGCAGTCGGTCATTTCACTGACAAATTCTTCTTTGATCGATTCATGAACATAGAGATAGTCTGGCGCAATACAGGTTTGACCATTATTGCTGAACTTGCCCCAAGCAATAGACTGCACCGCCTTTTTAATATTCACTGATTTGTCAACAATCACTGGGCTTTTACCGCCAAGCTCTAAGGTGACCGAAGTCAAATTCCTAGCCGCTGCTGCCATCACATGCTTACCTACTGCAGGACTGCCAGTAAAGAAGATATGGTCAAATGGTAGCGCTGTAAGGTAGCTTGCTACATCCGCTTCACCTTGAAACAGACTTACCTCTTCAGGACTAAAGGCTTTTTCAACAATTTCAGCGATGACCGCAGACATGTGTGGTGTCATCTCAGAGGGTTTAATGATTACCGTATTACCGGCAGCAATTGACCATATCATAGGCCCAAAAGTTAGGTTAAAGGGGTAGTTCCATGGTGAGACCACCAGAGTAACGCCCTTGGGTTCTTTGACAATTTTAGACGAAGTGCCAATCATGCTCGCAGTGGGCATTACTGAAACAGGTTTCATCCACTTTTTCAGATTTTTACGCACATGCTTTAGTTCAGCCAGCACCGACATGATCTCTGACATGTCAACTTCGGCCTGTGGCTTTGAGAAATCATCTGCAGCTGACTGATAGATTTTTTCCTGAGAATCACGAAAAACTTTTTCAAAACGGTCAAGCACCGCGAGACGCTTCTTATAATCTGACTTCCGTAACTCCAGCGCATAGCGCTGCTGACGCGCAAAAACACTATCAATATCGGTTTTTACCTGCTCATTTAACTCTGACATCTATAACCCCTTTTATCGGTATGTTTAGCTCACAACGTTGATTAGACTCAGTAGTGCGGTGGCCGCTCATTATCATCTTCATTGTCTTGTCCGGCTGTGTCTTGAAGAGTCTCAATCCGCTGCAATAGCATTTGGTGGCCTTTGGTTAGCACCTCTATCTCCTGCTGCTGCCTAAAAATCTCGTCTCCCATCTCAACATTAGCCATTTCAACAAAGGCCAACTTCTCTTCCAGTGCCTGAAAGCGCTCTTCACTCATTTTTACTGCCCTCAATGCTTTTATCAAATTCATGATACGTTCGCGCGCGCAATTATGCACCTATTGGCATCCTTTATGGCAAAAATATCCGAACAGTGGCTGGTGATTATTTATGCGTCTTAAAAAAGCTCTTAAATAACCCAGTACCTTCAGAGGTATAAAATACAACAACTAAGCGCTAACCAAGAGTGAAAACCTAGCGAGCGGACTCGTGAAATCATTTACACTGTCCCTTTGAATGTTTAGGTTCTCCAATGCTCCCGTCTGTTATTAACTACAGTCCGTTTCTAGACTGGCTACAAAACTCTGATTTAGAGTCTTGGCATGAAACTTTGCCAAGCTTAATCGATGAACGTCTAGATGGTCGTCGCTGGGGGGACATGCCAGGTTGGATCCAAACACTGGAGAGCCTACCGGACATTAGCATGCAGAGTTGTGCTTTTGGACATGCCAGGTTGGATCCTAACACTGGAGAGCCTACCGGACATTAGCATGCAGAGTTGTGCTTTTGACTCAGGGGTAACTATTGGGGATGCTAAAGATATAACTAGCGAGATGCGCGACCAGCTACGGCAAAGTCTGATGGGACTACATCCGTGGCGTAAAGGTCCTTTTACACTATTTGGTATGCCCATCGATACAGAATGGCGCTCTGATTGGAAATGGGAGCGTGTTTTGCCGCACTTGCAGCCCTTAAAAAACCGCCTAATTTTAGATGTCGGCTGTGGCAATGGCTACCACTGCTGGCGTATGCTTGGTGCTGGCGCTAAGCGGGTCATTGGCATCGATCCATCAGCAAAGTTTGTCTTTCAGTTTAATGCTATCAAGAAATATGCCGGGCATGAACTACCTATTGATGTCCTGCCGTTGGGGATAGAGCACATGCCGGCTAAAATGGCCGCCTTTGATACTGTCTTTTCTATGGGTATTCTCTATCACAGACGCTCACCCATGGATCACCTGCGAGAGTTACGCGAGTTACTGCGTCCAGGTGGACAACTGGTACTTGAGACTTTAGTCATTGACGGACCAGAGGGACAGGTTTTAGTCCCTGAGGGTCGCTATGGAAAAATGCCAAATGTATGGTTTTTACCCTCCTCAGGTACATTAGTTAGCTGGCTTCGTAAGCAGGGTTTTGTTAATCCGAGAGTGGTAGACATAAGCCCTACGAGCACAGAAGAGTGGTAGACATAAGCCCTACGAGCACAGAAGAACAACGGAGTACCGACTGGATGACCTATGACTCCCTCGTTGATTTTTTAGATCCCAATGACATCACCAAAACAGCTGAAGGACATCCGGCGCCCATACGTGCTGTCGTAGTTGCCGAGGTGCCCTTCTAAACTATTATTGTGCGTAGGCTTTTAAAGCCTCATCCGCAGGCACATAGGGATAGCCCAGCGCATCAGCCACCGCTTTGTAAGTAATTGATCCCTTGTGCACATTCAAGCCATTCTGTAAATTGGGATTGGTAAACAAAGCGCCCACTGGGTCATTAGCTAAGGCAATGGCGTAGGGTAAGGTCGCGTTATTCAATGCCATGGTCGCCGTACGCGCAACACCACCAGGCATGTTAGCAACACAATAATGGACAACCCCGTCAACAATATAAGTCGGCTGATCATGAGTGGTTGCCTTTGAGGTTTCAAAACATCCACCTTGATCAATGGCCACATCAACCACAACTGCGCCTTTTTTCATTCGCTTTATTAAATTACTGCTGAGCAGCTTTGGAGCCGCAGCACCATGCACTAGCACAGCGCCAATCACTAAGTCTGCTTCTAAGGCGTACTCTTCGATCGCCGCATTGGTGGAGAACACACAACGAGCTCGCCCCTCATACTCATTATCTAATTGACGGAGTCTAGGAATAGAGCGATCTAAAATAGTTACGTCAGCACCCATACCTACCGCCATCGATGCAGCGTTATCGCCCACTACACCGCCTCCAATAATAAGTACTTTAGCTGGGGCAACACCGGGCACTCCTGCCAGCAGAACGCCACGACCACCTTGAGCTTTTTCCAAATGATGTGCGCCAGCCTGCACCGACATGCGACCAGCCACTTCTGACATAGGTGCTAAAAGTGGTAGCCCACCCTCTGCATCAGTAACTGTCTCATAGGCTACACAAGTAGCCCCAGATTCAACCAATAGTTTAGTTTGATCTGGGTCTGGCGCGAGGTGCAGATAGGTATATAAAATCTGCCCTTCGCGAAGCATTTTACACTCCTGAGGTTGCGGCTCTTTTACCTTGATAATCATTTCACTGCGGGAAAATATTTCTACGGCATTGCTAACAATCTCCGCACCCGCAGATATGTACTGCTCATCGCTAAAATCAACACCAGCACCCGCATCATGCTCAATCATAATATTATGACCATGCTTGACCAATTCCATTACGGAGGAAGGCGTTAAACCTACTCGATATTCATGGTTTTTAATTTCCTTAGGCACACCTATCAACATGTTTATTTCCTCTTCAAGACTGCATGTATGGTAATTAAATAATTTATGTTGCTATTGTAGTTATTAGGCATACTATTTATTATTTATTTACGCTATAGTTCATTAAATTTTATGCTATATAGCAATTTAACAATAAATTTTGCTGTTTAAGAGCTAAGGCATTAATATGAAAAATACAATGGATGTAATAAGTAATCTAGGCAAGATTGATCGAAATATTTTGCGGATATTACAAAAGGACGGGCGGATTAGTTATACCGAACTAGCGCGCCAGGTAGGCCTGTCGGTCACCCCATGTATTGATCGCGTAAAGCGTATGGAGCGTAATGGATACATTCTTGGGTATAGCGCGCAGGTCTGCTCGCAGAAGCTAGATGCCGCTCTAGTTGTTTTCGTACAGATTCGCCTCAATCACACATCACAAAAAAACTTTGAAGAATTTCGCCGCTCGGTGATTGATCTAGAAAATATACAAAGTTGCTTTTTAGTATCGGGTAACTATGACTATTTACTAAAGGTACGAGTCGCTGACATGGCCGCTTACCGAGAGCTGCTGGGTCATCGAATTCTAAAACTCCCGGCGGTACAAGAATCTACGAGCTATGTCGTGATGGAAGAACTTAAAGAAACCATGGAAGTCCCTATCAATTACTAGTACAAATACTACAGGCTCGGCATGGCGGCTTTTCGATCATT
>Ga0209279_10000639_pt1 | contig 21480 bp, 34 predicted proteins | sample CoawatmetaG00DNA_3_FD_187508 | JGI IMG/M metagenome (GOLD analysis project Ga0209279, IMG submission 187508) | Marine microbial communities from the West Antarctic Peninsula - Coastal water metaG006-DNA (SPAdes) (version 2) | ecosystem: Environmental > Aquatic > Marine > Coastal ... | reverse complement strand
CATGATGTTGGCGGCAAAGTAGATCGCGGATGGGCTTGGCCTGTTGATCAAGTTAGCAAGATCCTAAGTCTCGGTGGTGATATTGATTACAAGATCAGTGATGATGGCGTAACTGAGATTACTGTTGACAGTGGACTAGGTAGCTATAGGTATCTACTGCCTGCACAAAGCAAGTAATGGTTAATTTTTTTCGTCCCACGTCTTATGCTATGAAAGTTGATCCAACGCTGAAATATGCTTGGATCAACATTCCTATTAACCAGTATGAACAATTTACGAACTAACTTAGCGGAGGATAGTTTATGAACAACAGAGACAGGATAAACTTCTTAATTGAACAACATGCAAGATTAGATGCTAGTACTACAGAACTAGAACTTGAACTTCAATTATCTCCCCAAAAGGTCCAACTAGCATCACACCTAGCAGAATTAAAGCGAAAGAAGCTCAGTATAAAAGACGATCTTGTCGAACTTGAACGCAGCGAATTGGAAGCTCAAGAAACATTTGACTTCCACAACTACGATAACTCTTAGGAAAACCGTGATGAGATATTTTACAGTACAACTTTCTGGATATGGTGGCGAAACAGTATGCGGAACACTTACTAAAGAACAATACGACTTTTGGAAAGATCTAGAAGAAAGTGACATCATTGCGCATGCTTTTGATGATCCCTGGGATGAGACTGATGAAAATCCTGTCTTTGACGATGCTGACAAGAGGTTCCTTGGTTACTGGAACGAACTCGATGATTTGTATCATGATAATGCTGTAACTGTAGATAGTTGTTATATTACTATTACTGAGGTTGATAGCCCAGAATATGATGCTAAAACTATAACCGAAGTAGTAGATCAAAGTTTTAATGATTTTCAAGAAAAGTACAACCCAGTATGTGATGAGTTAGATGAAGAAGAAGTAGGTGAGAATTCTGCGTATGGATTTACAGGATTTAGTAGCGAAAAAGGCACATTTGGTGACTATTTAATTGAGACTGAAGGCGACCTTGACATAACAAAACTTAAATTTTGTTTGACATTGAACCCAAATGGTGATACAATGTTAGAACTTACAGAGTACGCTGGCGAAGATGTTGATAATAACGGCGGAGACACAACAGGAAAAGGCTATTATGCCTCAATTTGGGAGAATTAAAATGGATAAAAAAGAATTAGACGAGTTGTTTAACAAGTCATTTGAAGTAAACATGCGGTTAGCAGGCGAGTATTCTGTAATAGCAGTAGCAAGTGTATTGCTAGGACAAGCAATGCGTTTGTATAAAACAGTACTAAGCGAAGATGAATTTAACAGGATGATGGAAACAATCCAAGATACATCTGCAGACGTTAAGCCATACGAAGCTGAGTCTTTGGACGTAGATACAACCTTACATTAAAGAGAGATACTCAAATGGGACATGATGAATTTATACTAGACAAGATGCGAGAAGAGGCACTTAAAACTAAAATGTTAAAAGCAAAGAAAATGATTTGGGTTACATTTCAGAAAGAAGGCCTGCATAAATACCCGGCAGCGTTAGACGATCCTCGTTTAGCAACTGGCGATGAATATGATGTAAGTTTTTTAGGTTATGTTCATAGACATATTTTTAAATTTAAGGTATCAATAGAAGTATTCCACGACGATCGTGACATTGAGTTTATCCAATTTAAACGTTGGCTTGAGTCCCTGTATGCGGATAGTGGTATACTTGCACTAGATTTTAAAAGCTGTGAAATGATCAGCGATGATCTATATTTACAAATTAATGAACGTTATCCGAGCCGGGACGTTATTATTGATGTAAGTGAAGATGGCGAGAACGGCTCGTTAACCCAATACATGAAAGACATGTAAAATGACAACTCAAACTAAGAAAGTATTCGACGACTTAGCTGACTACTTGCGTTTTTGCAAAGTATTTGGACACCCTTATAATGAGGCTGCCTTATACAATACAGAAGACGTAACATATCAGCAGTATAGGCTACTTAAAGATGGCAAACGTATCAGTAATAACTGGATGCGCGATGCTAAACTCTGTGGAGCCAATATATTTGGTCCACGGTCCTACTAAATGTTCCATCACACAGTAAGTGTATCCATAAGTGATTTTAGTGATCGCCCAAATCATCTTCCTCAAGAAGGCGGTGCGTTAAACGCTGGATACACTTCTGTGGATGCGTTGGCTTCTGTTTCTAATTATTTAGGAAATCATGGTCTAATCTACAAGAAAGATTGGTGGTGGGAAGGCATGGGATCAGACAAACTTAACTTATGCTTCCGTAATGAAGAGAGTAAATTACTAGTAGGATTGATGGGAAAAACCACATGACCAAAAAAGTATTGCTTATTGGTGGCGATGGATTCATCGGCACACATCTTAAACAAAAATTAACCGATCAAGGGCATTTTGTAAGTGTCGTAGACAAAAAGTCTAATAGAGATATTAACAATGAGTACAGTTTTATCACTGACGTTAACTTTAGTCATGTTGTATTTTTAGCGGCAGAGGCTAATCTTAAGGCTGTTAAACAAAACCCAAAAGAAGCCATTAAAACTATGACAAGCGGTCTAATGAATAGTCTAATTAACTATCCACAGGCACATTTTACATACATCAGCAGTAGCATGGTTTATGGTAATTGGGATAGTGATAGCGTCCATGAATATAGTGCCAAGGCTCCTATTGACCTGTACGGGCAACTTAAACTAGCAGGCGAAGGTATTGTCCGTGAACTACACGACTATTGGACTATTATTAGGCCCACGGCAGTGTATGGGGCAAACGATGACCCCAGAAGAGTAATGCCTTTCTTTATCGAAAGAGCACGTAACAACGAAACACTCACAGTAAAAGGCCATAGCAATCAACTTGATTTTACACACGTTGATGACGTTGTTGCTGGTATTATACTAGGAATGTCTTCCACTGAAAACAGAGTGTACAATATTAGTTACGGCAATGCAGTCCATTTAGAAAATGTCGCCAAGTATATCTGCGAGAAAGTTGGCAGTGGCACAGTTAAAGTGGAATTAGCAGACATGGATTACCCCAAACGTGGAACGATGTGTGTAGACAAAGCGAAATTAGAACTGGGGTATAAACCCAGCATTGATGTATTTGCAGGAATAGATCAGCTTATTCAAGGATAATTTAATGAAGATAGGATTTATTGGTTTAGGAAAACTAGGATTACCTTGTGCCGAAGCAATGGCAGACCAGCACGAAGTATCTGGATACGATATATATGACCGAACTAGTACTAAGATTAATATTGTTACTGATTTAGAATTAGCAACCAGAGATAAAGACATTGTCTTTGTGGCAGTTCCAACGCCTCATCATCCTGATTACGATGGCAGTAAGCCCACTTCACACTTGCCAAACAAAGATTTTGACTACGATCCCGTAAAACAGGTGTTAGCAGAAGTAAATGATTATGCAGACAAAAATACTCTTGTTGTATTAATTAGTACTGTACTGCCTGGCACAGTGCGCAGAGAACTTGCACCTATTATTACACAAGCAAGGTTTGTATACAATCCATACTTAATTGCTATGGGAAGTGTTGCGTGGGACATGGTTAATCCTGAGATGATTATTATCGGAACAGAAACTGGACTTGGATACAGCCATCCGGTTAAACCATCTGATGATGTTGAGGTATTAACTAAGTTCTATGGAAGCATTATGCAAAATCATCCAAGGTGTGTAGTAGGTACATATGAAGAAGCTGAGAGTATTAAGATATTCTATAATACATTTATTAGTGCTAAACTAAGCCTAGTTAATATGATTCAAGACGTTGCATTAAAAATTGGACACATGGATGTTGACATAGTCACTGATGCACTTGCCCGTAGTACACAACGTATTATGGGTCCACAGTATATGACAGCAGGGATGGGCGATGGCGGAGCATGCCATCCAAGAGATAATATTGCACTACGCTGGATGGCACAAGAATTAGATCTAGGGTACGATTTGTTTGATAGCATTATGACTGCTAGAGAAAAACAAGCAAAGAATATGGCTAAGTTTCTACTAGAGCAAGCAGAGAAATATGACTTGCCTTTATTGATTCACGGGGTAGCATATAAGCCAGGAGTAGAATACGTAGACGGAAGTTATAGTTTACTAGTAGCACATTACCTTAACGAAGCTGGAAGACCACCAATCCTAGTTGATCCATTTACCCATCCTGATCCTGGTCCATTCCAAGCAGTTGTACTATTAGCCCATAGTGCTAATACAACTTACAAGTATTATCCATATTCACAACAAAAAACCGTTAGTGGATTATATTGTGAGTTAGATCCAGAATGTGTCATTGTTGATCCATGGAGACAATTTCCTAAAAACAGTGATTACGTTAAAGTAATACATTACGGAAATACTCGTGATCACTGATAAATGGGGTCTAGGTCGTATGGAGCCGTTCTGGGACAATGAGTATATCGGATTAGACTATATTCAGGAAAAGTTTAACAACCCAGATGATTTAAAACTATGGAAAGATCAAGGATACGTTCACCCAGATAGCCACTACACTGGTGCAATGTGTGACATGCGTGGCCTACAACCTACATGGAATGACGAAATTGTTTCTTGGTTCTATAAGAAATACAATGTATATGATATTGGAACAAGTTATTATCGTATGGGTACCGGAGTTATTCTCCCAATGCATGGCGATATATACACAAGATACAGAGAGATGTTTAGATGCGAACTACACAACATTAAACGGGTAGTTGTATTCTTAGAAGATTGGCAGAGTGGTCACTATTTTGAGATTAGTGGCAACCCAGTTACTCATTGGAAAGCAGGCGACTATGTTTGGTGGTTCGGCGACGTTAAGCACATGGCAGCTAATATTGGTTTAGAAGATCGTTACACATTACAAATAACAGGACATCTAAGATGAATTTTGACGTATTAGACAAATTTGAAGCAATGATAAGCAAATATACTGGTGCGCCGTATGTTGTACTAACAGATAGTTGTACGCATGCTATAGAGTTATGTTTAAGACATCAAAAATATAAAGGACCAATTATACTGCCACACCAAACTTATATTAGTATACCAATGACTATGCATAAGTTAGGACTTAGCATATATTGGGATAAAGAAGTTAATTGGGATTATGAGTATCGAATTGCTCCTACTAATATCTGGGATAGTGCAAGAGCGTTTGACAAAGACATGTACGTACCAGGCCGCCAGCAATGTGTGAGCTTTGGTTGGGACAAACGTTTGGCTATTGGCCACGGCGGTGCTATACTACTCGATAAAAGAGGAGACTACTTTTCTCTTAAACCAATGGCGTATGATGGCCGTATAGTTAACGAACATTCGCCTTGGCAAAGCCAAAAAAGTTGGTTTATTGGTTACCATTACAACATGCGACTAGAAGATGCTGCGAAAGGCATTGATATGATGCAACATTTGGATGAATTGCCCAACAAGAAATCACAATTAAAGACATATCCTGATGTTAGCAAGATCAATATTAATGTTGACTAATCGTCTAAATAATCATATAATAAAATATATTAGATAACAAGGCAGAACTATATGACAAACAAGATAGATCTAAGTAAGAAGAATCATGACTACGCTGTCTTTACTCCAGCACTAAGCGGGTTTTATAGCAGTTATGTCAGCAAGCAACAAGTTAATCCTAATCACGTAGAACCATCCCGAGTTCCAGCTAAGTTTGAAAACGGTCTTGAAGGGCTAAACTTCTTAAATCCAGAAGCAGGTTACTTTACATATGATCATGTATTGTATAGTGCAGGGCATGCTGAACTAGACATGAACAAAGCACCAGCCAAGGAAGGCATGATCCATGGCCGCGACAAGAACTTTACTACATTAATTGGCGACAGTGGCGGCTTTCAAATTAGCAAGGGTGTTTGGTCAGGCAATTGGCTTGAGCCAGAAGGGGAATGTACTGAAACGGATAAGACTCGCGGCAAAGTATTAAACTGGTTAGAGAATACAGCAGACTATAGTATGGTACTAGATATTCCTACTAACGGATTAAACTTTGTTGATGAAGTAACTGGCAAGCCCAAGTGTGGACTTAATGATTATGGCGAGTTTAGAGACGCAACTATTGCTAATAACAACTATTTCTTTAACCATCGCCAGGGTAAGACGAAGTTCTTAAATGTCTGCCAGGGTAGTACATACGCACAAGCAGACGATTGGTTTGATAAGGTATGTTTGCCAGTAGTTGGTGAAACAAGTGGCTGGGCATTTGGTGGTATCCAGAAAACAATGGTTAACCACAGTCTACGTCGATTACTTTATCTAAAGGAACTAAAGATCCTAGAAAACTCAGAGTGGATACACTTCTTGGGCACAGGTAGATTAGATCAAGGAGTTATGTATACTGCTATGCAACGTGCTATTAGAAAGCATGTTAATCCTAATCTTACTATTAGTATGGATTGTGCTAGCCCGTTTATTGCAACTGCTAATGGACAGGTTTACACACACAACACCTTTGATGAAAAACGTATCGGCTACAACATGGTACACATGGTGGATGAAAAGGACCCACAAGGTAAAGATGCTCCTTGGCCCTGGGATGATAGTCCAATTGGTGAGCGTTTAACATGGAAAGATATTAACTGGTATGATCCCGGCGACCTAAATAAGATTGGTAAAGAAGGTAAAACAAGCTGGGATAGTTTTGCTTATTGTTTAATGATGGGACATAATATCTACAAACACATTGACAGTGTACAGATGGCAAACAGGTTAATGACACGCACACATGGTATCAATCCCTGGGTTCCAAGTCAGTATATCGAGTTTAGTCAAGTATGCGAAAGTTTGTTTGAGAAAGACTATGGCGGTAGCATGGCGGCTATTGATGCTGAACTACTAAAGCACGAGAAGTTAATTGCGAAACTAAGCCGTAAGAAAAACCTCAAGAACAGTGACACTTTTGATAGTTTGTTTAGTTTTGGTGATGCAACTCCGGTTAATACTGACATTGATAGCACACAGGAAGAGGACGATGAACGATGAACACCATTTACATTATCCCTATTGAACCTATTGATCAGCGTTACACAAGACAATGGTATGATAATATTCCTAAAATGCTACAAAAGAATATTGCCCAGCAAAATCTGGACTATGAAGTGGTCACTGTATACGGTGCTGGAATTGAAGATAAGACTAGCTCAGGTGCGTTTTTAGACTTTGGGGCAACTAATGTTTACAAGGCATCGCAAACTGAACAAGTAAGTCGTTGGTTTAGTCATGGCAGAATTAAAGCCGGTGATAAGTTCCTAATTACTGATGCATGGAACTTTATTATTACGCCTATCAAATACATGAGTGACTTACTGGAGATTCCAGTAGAGATCCATAGTATTTGGCATGCTGGTGCTTATGATCCCAGTGATATATTGGGTTATAAGATGCAAAAGCCCTGGCCTAGTCATGTTGAGACTAGTTGGTTCCATAGTAGTGATTACAACTATTATGCTAGTGAGAGCCACAGAAGCATGTTTTTAAAGAACTTAAACATTCCAGAAGAATATCATCACAAAGCAATCCGTAGTGGACAACCACATGAGCTTATTGTTGACTCGCTAACACAGTATCAAAGCACAGATAAACAAAACACTGTTATGTGGCCGCATCGTTACAACGACGACAAACAGCCTGAGATTGCTGAAAACTTATTAAACGATTTTGATGTGGTAATCACACAGAAAATGAATTTGGATAAAGCTGATTACTATGCTAAAATGGGTACTAGTAAAGCTATCTTTAGTTGTGCATTACATGAAAATTTAGGTATTAGTGTAATGGAAGCAGTACTTACAGGGGCCGTTCCCATCGTGCCTGACCGTTGCAGTTATGCAGAGATGTACTTACCAGAGTTTAAGTATCCAAGAGAATGGACAGAAAACTACGAACAGTTTATCCATCACAGAGATCAACTAGTAGAATTTATTAACACACGCCTTGATAACTTTGCTGACTATCAAGATTTAATTAAACAACAGCAACAAATACTAATCAAAGACTACCTATCAAGTAGTACTATGATTAACACTTTATTAGGAACATAGTATATGACAAAGACTTCCGAAGTTATTAAAGAACGAATACAAAAGTCCGGCGCTCGTTACTGGGCTGGTGACAATATTAGCGAGTTTATACTTGATGGTGAGACAGATCTACTTATTGAAGAGCTTACTCCAAAGTTTGAAGCAGTACTAGACAGTTTGGTAATCGATAAAGAGAATGATCCAAACAGCATGGACACTGGTAGACGTCTTGCCAAGATGTATATTAATGAGACTATGAGTGGTAGATATACACCACGTCCTAAGGCCACTGCATTTCCTAACACTACTGATAGTTATGATGGCATGTTAGTAGTTCGCAGTGAGATAAAAAGTATCTGTTCACACCACCATCAGCCTGTAAGTGGAGTTGCATACATTGGCATTATTGCTGCTGATACACTTATTGGCCTAAGTAAATACACAAGAATTGCACAATGGTGTGCTAGACGTGGAACGTTGCAAGAAGAACTTAACATGGTTATTGCCAATGAGATTCAACAAGCTACAGGCAGTAATAACGTTGGTGTCTATATACACGCAACTCATGGATGTTGTGAGAACCGCGGCATTATGGCCACTAGCAGTTTAACACAAACAACTATCTTGCGTGGTAGTTTCCATAACGATCCTGGTTGTAAGAAAGAGTTTATGGACAACATTAAACTTCAGCAAGGATTTGTATGTAAGTAGAAGGAGAAAAACAATGATTAATGCATTACAGAAACAATATGAAGAAGACGTGGCATCTTGCAAAGAAGCCATAACTGGATTTATTAAGAATAACAAGCCTAACTATATGCCAGTTAATCTAGGCGAAGCGTATAAGTTGAGAGAGTTGGACGGAGCAATCATTAAGCTAACTCAAGCAGAGGATAAACTTGAGTGTCTTCGAAAGAACTTTGGGTACATGTTCGATGTTGCTACAGACGATACATTAGATAATGGCAAATACGGAATGCCTACTTTTGAGAAAGGACATTCTAATTAAATGTTAAAAAATTTACTATCAACACCAGCAATAATAGCAACACAGGTTATACTATGGGTACTAGTAATAACAGCGTTAATAGTTACGCCATCGTGGGCAGAGGTTAGGTTAATACCAATAGATAAAAAATCATTTAAAAAGTGTGTATCCTGCCACACCATTAACGAAGATGGCAAAAACAAGATGGGCCCAAACCTCTGGGATGTCTTTAACCGCGGCACTGCTCAAAATAAAGACTACAAGTATAGTAAGAAGTTTAGAGCATGGGCAGAAGAGAATCCTGTATGGACTGTTGAGTTAATGGACCAATGGCTTACTAAGAGTAAAAAATTAGTTAAAGGTACGAAAATGGGGTTCCGTGAGAAAAAAGAAAAGAAACGTGCCGCAACCATTGTATATCTAAAATCCATGCAACCAGAAGTGGAAAAGTAATTGATACTGTTATTCGATGTGGATGGTACACTAACCCCCAGCAGGGGATTAATGGACCCAGACTTTAAAAAATTCTTTAAGACACTTCCTGACTTTAGTTTAATTACTGGAAGTGATGTGGATAAAACTGTTGAACAATTAGGGCAGGATGTATTTGATCAAGCACGTTACTGTTTTAATTGTAGTGGTAGTGATGTTTACCGTAACGGAGTAAGTTTAACAAGAAACAACTGGACACCCAGCGATAAATTGGTAGATGTACTTAACAAATGTTTAGCAGACAGTGAATACAAACATGCGTATGGGAATCATATAGAAGTAAGGCCAGGGTCACTTAATTTTAGCATAGTGGGCAGGAATGCAGTTGGCAATCAAAGAACAGATTACTTTAACTGGGATAATATTTCTGGCGAACGACACAGACTTTGTGTTACGATTAGGACTTTGTTCCCTGAGTTAACTGCTGGTGTTGGGGGAGAAACAGGAATTGATGTCTACCCTAAAGGCTATGACAAATCACAATCATTAAAATACTTCCGTGGACAAGACATACACTTTTTTGGTGACCGTTGCGAGCCAGGAGGCAATGACCACAGCATTGCAAGCAGACTTAAAAATAGACGCAACTGTAAAGTATCACACGTTAAAGATTGGAAAGAAACATGGCAAATTTTACAGCAAAAGTAAACCCAAAAATTTACGAATCTCCGGATGGTGGCCTAACAGTGTTCGCAAAAGATTTTGGTGACTCACATGAAAATAGGGTGCAGATTAAGCCAACCCCATCTAGATTTGACAAGTCAGACCCAATCATGAAGGCTGTTAGGGAAAATAGTTACTATATAGACATTGAATTATGTGGGGAACACCCTGAGTTACAGGCTAAATGGGAAGAATTTAAAGATCTCCAGAAACATTATGTAGCATGGGATCTACTTAACAAAAAATAATTAAATAAGTTTCAAGAACGGTTGACGTTCTACTAACCTATGCTATTATAAGTTATAGTTTACACAGATAGGCTGTGTACACATACAACTTAGACATAGAGGTTTTAATATGAAACTTAGAAGCACTCTTGGACTTCTAATGGCAACAACTGCACTTACCGCTTGTAATCCAGGCGATAGTGTAAATGCTGTTAGAAGTGCTACTAGTGCATTGACAACGAATAGTGCCTTTGCTGCTATCAGTAGCCAAGTCTCCGAATTGGAGAAAGTGGTTGCAGTAGCACAGAGTAGTGCTAGTATCAGTGCGCTAATTAACCCTAACGAAAACGATGTGAAAATGGCAGGTAATGTTGTTTCTCAGATCGATAACGTTATTAAAAGCTGGGACGATTATAAATCCAGCATGAACCCAACACTACTTGCAGTTAAATTATCCACCGCAGAGTGGAGAGAAGCTGAGGCTGTTGTTAAGATTCTCAAAGAAGATCTACGGCCCGTAGTTACTAAAGTTGTCAACGGTGGCAGCTATGATACAAAAGATTTTGAATTCCTCGCAAAGAAGGAAACGTTGGACCGTAAAATTACGGAGAAGAAGGCAGCTATTTTTGACGGCGCTACTCCAACTGTTATCAGTGCATCTACTAGCTCTGTAACTGTAGAAACATCAGCAACGACTAACTCAGCAGAGCGTGTCAAGACAACTGACATTGCAAATGGTGAGCAAACTCTTACTGGTGGTGATAGTGTTGGTAACACAACACGTACTGCAACATGGACGAAAACTACTACAAAGAACATGGAGTATGATCGTACATTTACCCTTAAGGTACAGAACGTTACTACTACTGTCTTTAGTGATGGCACTATGAAAACAGATAAAGGTGCTATACGTAGTGTTGAAAACAAGCAAACGTTTGATGCTAAGGCACAAGTGTCCTCTGAAGAGATGAGTAAAAATATTACGTTTACTACTGATGTTCAGAATACACCTACGATAGTAGTTACTCGCGGAGCAGACACGGTAGAGAATGTATATACTGATCGCTTAATAGAAGAAGTGCAAAGCGATACAAGTATTTTGCACAAGACGTTCCGTAACACTAACACAACAACAACTACTCCTGTTACTACTACAACTACCTATCCTAAGGTTACTGTTTACACTTATTCAGATGGTCATACGTTTACAGATGATGCTACTGATCAAGTGGATGTAGTAGTTGTGGATGATGTAGTAGTTACAGATAATGAAGTATTACATACTTCGTCTACTGAGCACATTGTTGCTAATGAAGTTATTACTAACGAAGTAATTACTACAGTTACAGAAGCAGACCCAGTGTTTGTTACTGAGCATGATGATGTTACGTCTGACAATACTGTTGGCACAGTTAAGACTACGACAATAACACGTAATTACACTACAACAGCAACTATTGTAACCACTACAACTACTAAGACTACTCCGGTTACTAAGCAGACATGGACAGATGACCGTGTAGAGTTGATTCGTGGTGATACTGTAACAACTGTTGCTACTGAAAATACTGTAGTAAATGATATGTGGTCCAAGGTTATGAGTGAGAATTCAGTAACAGTAGAAGCTGTTGAAGAAGCCGCACCAGTAACTCCAGTTGGTAATGATCATGCTGACCTAGGTACACGTACAGCAGGTTTTAATTCGGATCCAGCTAGCTACCGCACATCAGAGTTTAATGGCTCAAATAATGGTCAAAACTATAAGTCAGCCATTAAAGCAGAGTATGCTTACAGTCGCGGTTGGACTGGCAAGGGTAGTTTAATTACTATTGCTGATACTGGATATGATGTAGATCATAATGACTTATCCAGTGCAGTTAAGTATACCTACAATACACTAACTGATGTTAAGACTACTGGCAACGGAGATGCTAGTATGAACGATAGTAATGGACATGGTAGTCATGTTCTTGGACTTGCAGCTGGTCGTAAGAATGGTACTGGAACACACGGTGTTGCGTTTGATGCTGATGTTGCGGTTGCTAAGATTTCTGAAGGGGTTGCATTTAGTTTTGGTCGTGCAAAAAAAGCCATGGCATGGTCTCGTGACTTAGGTGCAGTTGCAATTAGTGTTAGTGCAAACTACAATACTGATAGTGCATTTAGATCTAGTATTGTAGATGATGGCGATGGTAAGTACCATAGTAGTCATCACTTTTATAGTAAGCATGGTTACAATGGAGTAACAGACGAAGCTCCTTCATACGCAACGGCACTGGGTACAGAGCAAGTGTTTGTTAACAGCGCAGGTAATCATGGTTACGATTATGTTCCTGGCACTGGACAGATGGCTACTGCTACTGACACAGACGGCAATCTTATTTTAGGCGGCCGTATGTTAATCGTTGGTAACTGGAATCTTGATAGTAAACAGATTCTTGGCAACAAAGCAGGACATATGTGTGCTAGTTATGTTAGTGGTTCTTGTACTGATGCAAAAAGTACTTCAGACTTCTACATTCTTGCTCCAGGAAGTGCTTTGGAAAGTGCTAGTAAAAGTGGCGGTAACGAGATAATGACTGGTACTAGTATGTCTACTCCAGTAGTTGCTGGATCACTTGCTATCCTAAACCAAATGTGGCCTCACATGAAGGGCGAAAATCTTGTTCAGTTGGTTACTAAGACTGCTGATAAGACGATTGCTGGTTATCATGTTAACACACACGGTTCAGGATTGTTGGATCTAGATAAAGCAACACAGCCTGTAGGCGCAACTGGTATCCCAACAAGCGGGCGTACTGACGGTAGTATCTCTAGCCTAAGTGGCGGTGCTGCAATTGGTAATATTAACCCAGGGGCATTTGCCGCACTAAGTAATGCTATAGTGCTTGATGAGTTTGAGAGAGACTTTACAGTTGATCTTAGTCAGACACAGGCAGTAGATACCCGTCCAGGAAGTTATGTTGAAGGACTGGCATTTGGTGGCGGTAAATACGATGCGTATAGCAATCTTGCTGGTACTAACCAAAACATCGCTACTCCTGAATACATGGGTTTCTCCACAAGCATGAAAATGAATAGTAACGCAGGAGGCGACTATACATTGAACGCTAACTATAAGGCCTTTGAAGATGAAGAAACTAGTCTTAATCTTGGATTAGGATTTCTTAAAGAAACAGGTAAGTTTCTTAATAACGTCCAAGAAGGATTTATGGGTGTTGGCGAAAATCACACAACTCAGTATGCAAGTTTAAACATTAGTCATAAATTTAGTGACCAAGTGTTTGGATTTGGTAACTACCAGATTGGTACTACTGATGTGGAAACAAGCAAAGACTTTAGTCTAGTTACTGGATTCAGTAGCTTAATTAGTCAGAGCTTTAACACTGGCTTAGGTTTTAAGCCAGCGGCAGGATGGACAGTGGGCGGTACTTATAGTCAGCCACTACACGTAATGAGTGGTAGTATGAACTACAAAGTGCCTACTGGACGTTCGGTAGACGGAGCAGTGCAGTTTGATTCCGGGAGTGCAGACGCAAGCACACAGGTTCTAGAACATGACTTTGGTTTGTTCTTAAACTACAAAGTGGATCAAAGGTTTTCGATGGCAGCGTTTGGTGAAATGCGTGTAAACGTTGCCGGCACAGACGGAAACAATCAGCGGTCAGCTGGTGTTAAACTTAACTGGACTTACTAAGGAACTACAATGGAACTAACGGTTATCACTTACGACAATAATAAGAAACTTAACTTTAAAGTAAGTGATGACCCTGTTCGTCCAGAGCTTGATTTAGAATTTAGATTAAGAAATGGACGTTCAGTATACGCTCTAACAGAGGACGGTGAATATAAAGCGGCGATCTGTATAGCATACTGTAATGATGTTCCGACTACTGTTAAAGAACTAGACAAATTAAGTCAAGCCACAAATAATGGCACACACAGTAGTATTGCAGTTGCTTATACAGTTTGGAGTAAGAAACCACGTGCAGGTAGAAAAATAATAACGGATCTAATGGAAATAATAAAAAAAGATGATACCGTACACCGACTGGTAACTCTAAGTCCAAAAACAGCAATGGCTAAAAGATTCCATTTAAATAATGGCGCTTTTGTTCTCCAACTAAACACAGAAACTGATAATTACGAATACCCAACTTACTAACAACGGACTATATAAAATGAATAAGATTTACTTAACTAATACTGATATACAAAAATATGTTTCTACTATCGTATCACAACTATACAAAGACAACTGGCGGCCTGATTACATTGTAGGCATCACACGAGGCGGACTTACTCCATCAGTAATGTTAAGCCAATTCACTGGCATTAAGATGCACACACTGGATGTTAGACTTCGCGACGGTGATGAAAAAGAATCGAATCTATGGATGGCAGATGATGCCCAAGCAGGAAAAAACATTCTTGTATTAGACGACATTAACGACACTGGTGCTACATTTAACTGGATCATGGACGACTGGGATGTTAACAATGCAACAAACGTTAGATTTGCAGTACTAATGGATAACTTAGCCAGTGAGTGCAATGTAAGCATGAGTTACATTGGCACAGAGATTGACAAATCAGAAGATCCTAGTTGGATTGTTTTCCCCTGGGAAGAGTGGTGGTAAACTGTGTTTTATAAACAACACAACGACTGGATAACTGAACAGGAACACACTGACATAATTAAGTCAGTGGTTCTTGCTGACAAATGGAGTTTTGGTCAGACCAGTGACGATGGCAGATACGATTTAAACTTTCCTATGTGGACTCAAGGGTTTTTTGAAGTTAAGGATCAACAGTTTACACAAGACACTCCAGACATAATTAAAACAATATCACTTAGGTTTGTAGCACAATGTCCAGAAGATTATGTACTAATTCGTAGTATGGCATGTGCTAACACCTTTGGGTTAGATGGCGATTTCCATACAGACTGGCCTAGTCCTAACAAGAGTGTTACTGGTGTTCTTTATACAGATAAGACCTGGGAACGCAACTGGGGCGGAGATACTACATTTGTTGGAGAAGATGGATTATACAGTTCGGAATATGAACCTCGAAAACTTGTTATGTTTGACAGTAGTATAGAACACATTGGCAAAGGACCACAAAGACGATGTCCTGCAATGAGATCTATTATCGCTATGCAAGCAGTTAAACGTGAATTTTGTGAAAAGTTTATTGCAAAATAGTGATAAGTATAGTAGTATATTACATACAATGAGGACTAAGACACTCAACCCTCTTAAAATATTCTGCGTGTCATCAAACTTGCTACTACAAGGAGTAAAGAGATGGCAAAATATATTAGCACAAAAACATACAAACAACTAGGCCCAGTCTGTTATCGACAGTGGAGGGCAGATAGTCACTGTAACTTAATTCATGGATACGCTTTAAGTTTCCATTTTGAATTTGAAACAGATGATTTAGATGCACGAAACTGGGTTATTGATTTTGGTGGATTGCGTCCACTAAAAGACAATCTCGAAGATTGGTTCGACCATACGCTACTGGTAGCCCAAGATGATCCAGAGCGCGAAACACTACTAGAACTTGGCAAGAAGGGTCTTGCTAAGATTACAGAAGTTGAAAAATCAGGTTGCGAAGGCTTATCTGACTTCTTATACGAATATATAAACACTATCTTTCTTCCAGCATATGAGCCAGGCACTCGTGTTTGGTGTTCCAGAGTAGAGGTAAGAGAGACAGACGCCAACATGGCAATGCGTGTTGGTCACAGAGAAGATGGAGAATATGATGTTTAATAAACTATGGAATATGATTACTAGAACACCTCAAGTTGCAAGTGACACGTTAGATGCTATTGCTAGTGGTGCTTCAGATGCTATTGTAGAAAAAGCTGCAAAAGCAAAAGCAAAAGTAAAGATTGCTAAAGATATAGCAAAAATGACTAAAGCTAAGATTGAAGAGCATGGCCGTGATCTAGGAGTTGAACTGGATCGTCGTATGACCAAGCCAAACATGATTAAAGATCTTAAATCTAAATTAAAATAAGAGGCATCAATGAAAATTAGATACACTGAAGCATTTTATAGTGTACAAGGCGAAGGAAGATTTACTGGTGTTCCCAGTGTTTTCCTTCGCATGTACGGATGTAACTTTACGTGTCCTGGGTTTGGACTGCCGCGCGGTCAAGAGACCAATGAGCCAGATGAAATTGCTGCTGAAGTTATGGAAAATCCAGAAAAGTATAAGAAACTGGATGATCTCCCACTAGCAACAACAGGATGTGATAGTTATGCAGCGTGGCATCCTGCGTTTAAGAAGTTTCAAAATAACACAGACGTAGACGGACTAGTAGAACATTTACTAAGTTTAACTCCAGACGGACGTTGGACACAGGAGAATGGTCAGGATATCCATTTAGTAGTTACTGGAGGGGAGCCATTGTTAGGATGGCAACGTATGTATACAGAACTATTTGAACACCCTCGTATGAAGGACTTAAAAAATGTTACATTTGAAACAAATACCACACAAACTCTGCACAACGATTTCAAATCTTATCTCACAAATTCACAGCGAATACATGTTACATGGTCATGTTCCCCTAAATTATCGGTTAGTGGACATGATTGGGATGACGCTATTAAGCCTGACATTGCTCGTAGTTACAGCGATATTCCTAATAGTCAATTGTATTTCAAGTTTGTGGTATGTGATACTGTGGACGTGGATGAAGTTGACAAGGCTGTGTCAGTATTTGGATCCAATGGAGTCCAAGCGCCGGTATACCTCATGGCTGTCGGAGGCACGTCAGAAAGTTATTTTAAAAACGGAAAAGATGTCGCAGAACTGGCACTTAAAAAAGGCTATCGTTACTCCCCCCGGCTTCATGTCGACGTTTTCGGCAATGCCTGGGGAACGTAATAATAGCACTGGACTTCCTGATGTGTTTACTGTAGAGAAAGACATTACGGTAAAAGAAAAGATACCAGATGAACTAATGGAAGATAAGCTAAGAAAGAGTGGGTTGTGAAGTCAGTTTGGGTAACACACGGACAATGTGAATACACTGTCCAAAACTTAATAGCAGGATGGCATGACCCTGAACTAACTGAACAGGGCATGGCTGAAGCTAAACACATCGCTACGGTCTTAGCAGATAAATACGTAGAGATTGCTAATGTGTATTGCAGTGACCTAAGACGTAGTTTTAATACAGCAAGAATTGTATGTGAAAGTACCCCTTGGGGAAAAACCCAACAAGTAAGCCCGTTTATTAGAGATCGTGACTTTGGTGATATAACTGGCACACAATTACAAATTCCCCAGGAATGGAAAACTCCTCTGGTTAACGGAGAAAGTTTACAAGATACCGGATCTAGAGTATATAGTTTTTTAAAAGAGATAGAAGATCGAAGTAACGAACTGCCGCACATTATAATTTGCCACAGTGATACAGTAAGAGCTGCGGCAGTTGTACTAGGAAAAAGAACACCACATGACATACAAGATTTTAAAGTACACAATACAGGAGAGATAATAGAATGGGACTTTTAGATAACGCTAAGAAAGCGATAGGATTAGGACAGGCTAAAAAAGTTACTAAACCGAAACGAGCTCCTAAGAAGTCAGCCAAGGAACTCGCTACTGAGAAAGACGAGCCCTGGGTTAATGTTATTGATCTTGAAGTTGATCCAGACAATCCTGGCAGTGGTGCATTTGAACTTGACTGGAACCCACAGTTTATTAAGATGCTCTTTAAGGCAGGATATCGTAACGAAGTAGAAGAAGACATGGTTGATCGTTGGTTCCAGGATGTTTGTAGACAAGTTGTTATGGAAACATACGAGAAAGACGAAGCCATGGTTACTAGAAATGAGATTGGTGACGGCAAAGCAGAATACAAATAATGCAAAGTTTAATCGGGTTAATATTGTGCATTGCATGGATGTCTGGAATAGTATTAGCAAACGGTTTTTGGAGTACGTTACTAGCAGTGGCGTTTCCAGTGTGGGCTTGGTACTTAACAGTAGAGTACTTTCTTTTTAATATAGTTCCTGCTCTGTGACACTATCCTGTGTCAACTGTGGTTGCCAAACTAAAGTTGCAAACTTTATTAAATATTTTATAGATAAAAATAACCAGATTGCATTGGGTGGTTCAGAAATGGAAGGACCATTGTGCCAATCATGCTGGTATGACATCGGAGACCAAGCATTTGGTTATCCTAAGATGTTACAAGATGAACTGAAACAGAAAAATGATAAAACCAATACCTAAAAAAGACCTTGATGGATATATTAAATTTTTAGCACGGTACTTGGGTTTATTCCTGGGTTTGCCAATGATGTTTGGAGTAGTATTAAAGCCAGGATTAATCCTAGCACTAGTTATAGGATTAGATTGTTTATGGTTTAAATTAAAGGAGTTAGATTTAGAATGAAAGGAAAGTCTATATGACCTTATATGTAAACGGCGATAGCCACAGCGCAGGCGCTGAGTTAATTAAAGATTATTGCTTTGCAGAAGATGACCCAAAGTATGCAGAACTTGGACGTCAAGCTCATCCTGATGCAGTTCCTTTAACTTATGGATTCAAACTAGCACAAGCACTATCTACTTGGTTTGTTCCTGATGCAGAGAGTGCTAGTAGCAATGAACGTATACTTAGAACTACACAAGCACATGTTGACAGAATGGAAGCGTTTTTTGCACAACCTAATGCCATTAAAGATCCAGATGACTTAATTGTAATCGGATGGAGTTCATGGGAACGTGAAGAATGGAAAGATTCTAGCGATAATTATGTCCAAGTAACTGCTAGTGGTACTGACAATGTTCCAGAAGAACTTGGTGACCGTTATAAACGATGGGTTATTAACCAAACTCCTGATGTAGTCAGAGAAAAGTGCAAATACTGGCACGACCAGATCTGGGACTTACATGAGCAGTTAGACGACAAAGGCATGCGCCATATTTTCTTTAACTCATACAACCAATTTGATGTTGACGAGCCAAGAGACTGGGGTGCTAGTTACATTAACCCATATGAAAAATCTAGTACATTCTATTACTGGTTACAAGACCGAGGGTTTAAAACTGCTAGCCCTGATAGCCAGCACTATGGCGCAGATGGCCACAATGCATGGTTTAAATTTTTACTTCCGCGGTTGACTTCTAGTAAATCTAGTAGTATAATAACGAATAATAAGACAGTTAACCCCGGTTAGAATTAATGAGGTAAAAGTGACGACATATTTACTTGTAGACTCTCTAAATACATTCTTTCGTGCTAGACACGCTGCCCATCGTGGCATGGATATGTGGACCAAGGTAGGATTTGCTATCCATGTAACAATGGGTGCAGTTAATCGTGCCTGGCGTATCAGCAAGGCTGACCATGTCGTATTTGCTCTAGAAGGGCGTAGTTGGCGTAAAGACTTCTTTAAGCCTTATAAAGCACATCGTGTTGCTGCTAGGCAAGCAAAGACAGAACTAGAGCAAGAAGAAGATGCGCTATTTTTTGAAGCATACGACTCTTTGGTTACGTTCTTAACAGAAAATGCAAACTGTAGCACATTGCAGTGTGATATCGCAGAAGCAGATGATATTATTGCACGGTTTGTTAACATGCATCCTGAAGACAAACACGTTATTGTTAGCAGTGATACTGACTTTGTTCAGCTAGTTAGCGAGAACGTTAAGCAGTACAATGGCATCTCTAATAACATGATTACACTTGATGGAGTGTTTGATGACTTTGGCAAGCCTGTAAAAGATAAGAAGACTGGTGAACACAAAGAAGTCCATCCTGAATGGCTGTTGTTTGAGAAGTGTATGCGAGGCGATGCAACTGATAATATCTTTAGTGCTTACCCAGGCGTCCGCAAAAAAGGCAGTAAGAACAAAGTAGGATTGCTAGAAGCCTTTGATGATCGCAATAGCAAGGGCTTTAATTGGAATAATATGATGTTACAACGTTGGACAGATCACAACGGCGAAGAGCATCGTGTACTAGATGATTACGAACGCAATCGTGTACTAGTAGACTTAACAGCACAGCCTGAAGAGCTTAAAGAGTATATTGATAGCACTATGCGATCGCAGATGGCTCCTAAACAGAACCCAATGGTAGGAGCAAAGTTCCTAAAGTTTTGTGGTAAGTATGAGCTAAAGCGCATTGCAGACGAAGCACCTAAGTATGCAGAATGGTTACAAAAGAGTTACGTGGAGAAGGATAAAGATGTTGCTTGCTAAACCCATCATTGACGAAAAGTTTTGGATCGTAGAACGTAACGGAGAAAAAGTAGGCACCTTGCGTAAAACCAAGGATCTCGTTCTTACTATTAATCAAAAAAGTGCTAGATTTGCGGATTTTAAATCATTGTGTGACTCAACTAAAATTGAATTTGCTACTGGCAACGAACTAGAAGTAACAGAAGATAAAAACAAGGACTTTGACGTACACGGATTTCCTTGTAAGTGCAAACCGTTTAATGACATTTTTGACTTAAAGCGGAAGTTACCGTTGTACACTAAGACTCCCAAGAGTCAGAGTTTTTATTGCGCTGGATACTATATTATTAAGTTTGAAAGCGGTTGGCTTCCAAGTTATTGTCCTAAGTTAATTACGCTAGGCAAAAATGATTTTGTAGGTCCATATATGAACAAGTTTGAAATGCAAGAGAAACAGAAAAAATTATGAGACTGCCAAACTTTAATAACTTAGAAACGTTTGTAAAGAAGGCAACCATTGGCGTTAGTCCGAGTATTAGTATTACTAGAGTTGACGCACAACACGCTGCCAACGAGTATCAAAAACTAATCAAGTACACATTGGAGTTACAGGATCGTCTTGTAGTGCTTGAGCGGGAAATTGCAAACCCCACAGAAATAGAAATATCTACAAATAACTTCTAGGTATTGCTACTTCCTTATGCTACAATGAACTTGTTTAAACATAAGGAAAGGAAAACATAATATGTTTCGTACTATTATTGCAGCGATCGCTGTAATCTTTATTGCTTCATCTGC
>Ga0209279_10000636_pt1 | contig 21535 bp, 24 predicted proteins | sample CoawatmetaG00DNA_3_FD_187508 | JGI IMG/M metagenome (GOLD analysis project Ga0209279, IMG submission 187508) | Marine microbial communities from the West Antarctic Peninsula - Coastal water metaG006-DNA (SPAdes) (version 2) | ecosystem: Environmental > Aquatic > Marine > Coastal ... | reverse complement strand
CCGACCTGCTGGGTGATTTTCGCAGTGGTCTCGGTATTTCTGTGGTATTGGTTGGCGCGTTATTGGCGGCGAGCACGGGCATTGTGGGTGCCACTGTAGTCACTATGGGGCTGATGTCATTGCCCACCATGCTCAAGCGCGGCTATTCGCCGTCGCAGGCGACCGGGGTGATTGCCGCCACGGGGACACTGGGCCAGATCATCCCCCCATCAATTGCTCTAGTACTGTTGGGCGATACGCTTTCCAGCGCCTATCAGCAGGCGCAATTAAATATGGGTATCTTTGCGCCGAAGACGGTATCCATTGGCGATTTATTTGTCGGCGCGATTATTCCGGGCCTGCTGCTGGTGTTGTTTTACTGTCTCTATATTATTTTCTTTGCTCACCCAGCAGAGCAAGATCGTGAGGGTGAGCCGCCGGTGGTCAAAAGCTTTTCTCGCGCCATGCGCAATTTAGTGCCGCCAATTATTTTGATTATCACTGTCTTGGGCTCGATTCTGTCAGGAGTGGCGACGCCAACGGAGGCTGCAGGTGTGGGGGCCTTTGGTGCAACAATGCTGGCCGCCATTAAAGGTGAGCTGAGCGTTTCTCGGTTGCGCGAGGTGGCGCAGAGCACAACTCAGGTCACGTCGATGGTATTCTTGATACTTATCGGCGCTGCAGTGTTCTCTTTAGTATTCCGTGGCTTTGGCGGTGAGGAAATTGTTGAACAGTTTTTTGCCGAGCTACCAGGCGGTATCGTCAGCGCTACATTATTGGTGATGATAGTGATATTCCTGCTCGGATTTATTTTAGATTTTATTGAAATTACATTTGTCGTGGTACCGATTGTTGCCCCAGTACTATTGGCCATGGGCCTGGATCCGGTATGGCTTGGTGTTATGATTGCGATCAACTTGCAGACGTCATTTTTGACGCCACCATTTGGCTTCGCATTATTTTATTTGCGCGGAGTTGCTCCCGAATGTGTTGAAACATCAGCTATGTATCGCGGTGTCATTCCCTTTATTATTATCCAGATTATTCTGATGCTGATGCTGTCAGTTTGGCCGCAAATAGCCACTTGGTTGCCCGGGGTAATTTATTAATAAGTACCCTAGGCATTTTCAACATAACAGAACTAGCAGTGATCGATATGAATACTATTAATGAATCGCCGGTGCCTGCCGGTAAGTTAATCTCTCAAACTATTGCTATGCCCCGAGAGACCAATGCCAATGGCGATATCTTTGGTGGCTGGCTGCTCAGTCAGATGGATTTGGCCGGAGCGATTTTGGCCGGCCGAATAGCCAAGGGTAGAGTTGCCACCGTGGCTATTAGCAGTATGTCGTTTTTGAACCCAGTTGCCGTAGGTGCTGTGGTAGGCTGCTATGCCGACGTCAAAGCCTTGGGTGCTAGCTCAATCACCATTGGTATTGAGGTTTGGATCAGCGACGACAATCAGGCAGAGCCATGCAAAGTGACTGAAGGGGAGTTCGTTTTTGTGGCGATTGATCATAGCGGTAAAACTCGTCAGCTGCCCAGCCGCTAAATCTTAAAGTTCCAGCGCGGCAAAAATTTTGTCGCGTAACGGTTTGATTTCATTCACCAGATGGTGATTTGCGCCGTCAATGAGATGCACTTGCAAGGCGGGTATTTTTTCTTTGAAGACGCGCAAATTCACTTTCCAGTTCAAGGTTTTATCCGCACAACCCTGTATCAGATTGATCTTTTGTGGGCAACCCTTGGCGCCCTCAAATTCCTGCACCCATTGGTCTAGTGCGCCGACCCAGGTCACTGGTAATTGGGTCTGTTGCAATGGATCTGTAAAGCGCACAAAATCTAAAAAGGCTTTATCTAGAGAGCTTGGTCGAAACACGCGCTTGAGTGACCGCCGATACTTGCAAGTGAGGCGATAGAGCCAGCGCTTGATTACCCAGCCGCTTGGCTGCAGCAATGGCGCCAAAAGATTGATGCTGGCAAACGGATTGCTGTTGCCGGTTTTCATTAGATACTTAAGTAGCACTGCGCCCCCCATGCTCTGCCCGATCGCATGCTGGGGGCCCGGAAATTTCTCGCTGGTGATAGCCATTACCGATTCCAGAACGGCCACATAGTCAGCAAAGTCTGCGATATCACCATAGCCACCGGAAGATAGGCCGTGGCCCTGCAGGTCGAAGCATACAACCGTAAGCTGTCGATCAAGTAGCGCTTCAATTAGATGTTTAAACAGTCCGGTATGGTCTGTATAGCCGTGCACAACCACGGCGGTACCGCGACTGACCGCGGGCTGCCATGCAAGGGTAAAAATGGCTGTCTGGTTGACCTCAATGCGGCCCACAAACACTTTAAGATCGCGACTCGGTTCAGGCAGTTGGTAAAAACTAAGGTAGGCTGCAACGTTAGCATTCTCGGCATTAATCGCACCTAGGCTCTGATCAAAGGGTCTGAGGCTACTTTTTAGTGCGTCGATTGCCGGCTGTGTGAGTGCTGCGCTCAAATCCTGCATAGTTGGGCCCGAAAGGTCAAAGAGTTCTAGGTCGCGGCTGTTTTGCGGGACCAGTCACCTTGTAGCTATCATGTCAGGTTGTACATCGATTACAAGAGACGTTTGGCGAGAAAACAACCAGGCCAGTGGTTCCGGCCGTGAGAATAGCGAACGCTTATTGACATGGCAGCGCTGTGTGACGGGTCTTGGAGAAGGCGTCTCAGAGGCAGTGACGAATGATCGCCGGACTGGCAATGAGAATAGCGCTTTAACAGAACCCCATAACGCAGATCAAGATTGGTCTGAGCTAGTTAGTACCGTTGGGGCGGAGCTTCAAACGCAACGACCCAGCTCGGCTTTCACCCGAATAATGTAACGCAATCTGTGGCAATCGACTGATCCCCACGACGATTATTCGTCGGTTGATAAGGATATGTCGTAAACACCAGCTTCACGAGCCTGGTCAGAAATCTTCACAAACATATCAGTCTTAGCTTTTGGATGAGAACTAATAATCACCTTAGCTTCAGGCTTTTCAGCATGCATTCGCTCAACGTTGGCACGAACCGCACGAATATCGATGCGCCTACCCTCGAGCGTTAACTCGTTGCTCTCGGAGACCCGGAAAACAATATTAGTATTCTTGGAATCTGGTGGCGGCTGGTCCGACGTCGGTGGCCTGCTTACGGATAATCCTGACTCGTTTACAAATGAAGCTGTCACAATGAAGAAAATCAGCATGATGAAGACAACATCCAGCATGGGAGTCATGTCTATCGCCGATTCTTCCTCTTCCTTACGTCTTTTACCTAACGCCATGTTCAGTCACCAAATCTTGCCAAAAAATTTAATTGAGGCAGCATTCTACTGATATTTGTGAAAAATGCCAGTCGCGCTAACCCTAAGTGTCGCGTAGCTATATGTTAAGATGCGGAACGGGATCCTGCGCTGCATAAACAGGGACCACTCTTCGAATAATAGCACAAAATTTGGGTCTTTTATGCCGGAATTACCTGAAGTCGAGACCACGCTTAGAGGCATAGAGCCTTGGCTCGCAAATCAAAAAATCGTCAAGGTTACCGTGCGGCAGCCCTCGCTGCGCTGGCCTGTGACCGCTGGGTTGGCTGAAATTGTGCAGGGTCAATCGGTGTTAGCGGTGACGAGGCGTGCCAAATATCTCATTGTCGAGCTTGAATATGGATCCATGTTGATTCATCTGGGCATGAGTGGCAGCCTACGACTGACAGCGCCAGATGCCGACTGGCGCAAGCATGACCATATTGAAATGCACATGGATAACGGTGCCACGCTGAGATATCACGACCCTCGGCGTTTTGGCTGTTGGCTTTGGTCCGAGGGCGAGCACAGGCATTTAGCGCATCTTGGACCCGAGCCTCTCTCTGAGGAATTTTGTAGCGACCGGCTTTTTCAGCTGTCGCGCAAGCGTAAGATGGCGGTTAAGCCCTTTATTATGGAAAATCGAACGGTGGTTGGCGTCGGCAATATCTATGCCTCAGAAGCACTATTTCGCAGCGGTATAAGACCTGATCGGGCTGCCGGCCGCATCTCTCAGCAACGCTATATAGTGCTGACGGGACATATTAAAGCGGTACTAGCCGCAGCTATAGAGCAGGGTGGTACGACCTTGAGAGACTTTGTTAATGGCAACGGCGAACCGGGGTACTTTCAGCAAGCATTAGCGGTTTATGGCCGTGGCGGGAAAGGCTGTACAGTCTGTGCGGGGATCTTAAAAGACGTCAAGTTGGGGCAGCGCAGTTCGGTATTCTGTCCTTACTGCCAGCACTGATCGCCTTGGTTTATCAGCTCGGCTGAAATTTTTGTAGTAACGCCGCTGCGACGTTGGCCGGCACGAACTTAGATACGTCACCATCTAATGACGAAATTTCTCGCACCAGTGATGATGAGATATATGAGAATCGCTCGGCCGGTGTGAGAAAAATACTCTCTATCTCCGGTGCTAGCGCGCGGTTCATGTTGGCTAACTGAAATTCATATTCGAAGTCAGAAACAGCACGCAGGCCCCGCATAATGGCGTCTGCTTTGCAGTCTTTAACAAAGTTAACCAGCAAGTAATCAAAGCCGATAATTTCAACGTTAGGGACATGGGCCAGTGATTCAGAGGCTAATGCGATGCGTTCATCCACGGTGAACAGCGGGCCTTTGCGTTGGCTGCTGGCTATGCCTACGACAATTTTATCAAAGAGCTTTGACGCGCGCTCAATCAGATCAATATGCCCATTGGTGATAGGATCAAAGGTGCCGGGGTAGACGATAGTCTTCATGCACTGGGTCCGCATTTAGTTAAACGACTCGCATGTTACTCAAATTATGCGCTGGGCTCAACGTAAGAAAAAAGGCAGTACCTAACACCCCCGCTTATCTTTTCGCGCAGTAATTGCCAATTAGGCGGTGGCACAAAGCTGTTGTCCGATGCCGAAAGCTCGCAGTAAATCTTGGCATTTGCGGCTAACCACTGGCCTCGTTCAAGCAAAGTGCAGGCGCTACTTAGCAGGGGTGTGTCAAAGGGCGGGTCGACAAAGACTAGGTCATAACGCTGCTGGGCGCTATTATTCTCCAGATATTGCAGGCTATTAGTTTGTACGATCCTTAGATCAAGAGCGTCCAAAACGGTTGCGCTGTCAAGCAGCTGCCTGGCAGCAGCGTCTTGTAGCTCCAGCGCGATGCAGTATGCAGCACCGCGGGATAGAGCCTCAAAGGACAGCGCGCCGGATCCGGCAAACAGATCAAGGCAGCGCGCGCCTTCAATCGTCGGTGTCAGCCAGTTAAATACCGTCTCTCGAATTCGGTCCCCTGTGGGCCGCAAACCTTGAGCAGAGGGAAAAGGAATGGTTCGACTGCGCCATTTGCCACCGATGATTCTTAGTTTCTGCTGTGACTGAATTGCCCGCTGTGATTTTTTAGTAGCCAAATAAGATGCTCCGTAAGGGTGACTTTTAAGCACTTTTTACACCGTAAATGGTAGGATACACTACATTTAGCAACCTTAGTCTTTGAGCCTCAATGGATTCTCAGCCACCTGATAGCCCGCCAGCCAAAACCCAGAAAAAATCCTTTCTGGATAGGTTTCGTCGCGAGCCTCCCCGACAGGCAAGCCCAGATGACCGGCCGCTAGAGGTGCCGGCAAAGCAGTCCCTTACTCAGCGTCTGCGCAACGCATTGTCGCGTACCGGCGAGGGTATAGGCGCGGTTTTTCTTGGTGGTAAGGCCATTGATGATGCGCTGCTTGACGAGCTAGAAACGCTCTTGCTGACGGCGGATGTCGGAGTTGAGGTTACCAACAGTATACTGACAGAGTTGGTCGACAGACTAGGGCGAAAAGAACTCAAAGACAGCATCGCACTGCGCGCAGCTCTGCAGGAAATATTGCTGGCTAAGCTACGACCCTGTCAGCAGTCCATGGATATCAGTGGCACTGAGGCACCCTTTGTGATTTTGGTGATTGGTGTCAATGGGGTGGGGAAAACGACAACGATTGGTAAGCTTGCGGGCCGTCTGCAGAATGAAGGAAAGTCAGTAATCTTGGCGGCCGGAGATACCTTTAGGGCCGCTGCCGCGGAACAACTACAGGTTTGGGGTGAGCGTAATAATGTCCCTGTTATCGCCCAGCACACTGGCGCTGACAGCGCCTCGGTGATCTTCGATGGTATTCATGCGGCTAAATCCAGAGGTATTGATGTGGTTATAGCTGATACCGCTGGGCGACTACATAATAAAAGCAACCTAATGGAAGAGTTAGAAAAGGTTCGGCGGGTCGCCGGTAAGCTGGATGAAAATGCACCCCATGAGGTACTGTTAGTGTTGGACGCGGGTACTGGGCAAAATGCGGTCGCACAGATGTCCGAGTTTCATCAGGTTATTGGTGTTACGGGGATAGCCCTGACCAAATTAGATGGTACTGCCAAGGGAGGTATTATATTTGCCTTAGCCGATAAGTTTTCTATACCGATACGCTATATAGGTGTGGGCGAAGGGCAGGATGACTTACAGCTCTTTGTTGCCGAGGAGTTTGTTGACGCATTGTTAGGCTTTGATCTGGCCGCCAGCGAGTAAACACTATGATTTGTTTTGACAACCTTAGTAAGCGCTACCCCAGTGGATTTGAAGCTCTGCGGAATGTCAGTTTTACTATGGAAGCGGGCGAGATGGCCTTTTTGACTGGCCATTCTGGTGCCGGTAAAAGTACCTTATTGAAAATGTTGATGCTGATGGAGCGCCCGACATCGGGAAACCTATTAATTAATGGCAAAAACCTCAATCGCCTGTCCAAGTCACAAATCCCAATGTACCGGCGTCAGGTGGGCGTCGTGTTTCAAAATCACCAGCTATTGTTAGACCGAACGGTCTTCGAAAATGTGGCATTACCACTGCAGGTGTCGGGATACCCGGCGGTCGAGATCGGGCGTCGTGTGCGCGCCGCCCTAGATGGGGTGGGCCTGCTAGATAAAGAGCAGGAACGACCGATGACTCTGTCTGGTGGTGAGCAGCAACGCGTGGGTATCGCTCGTGCGGTTGTGCATAAACCGCGTATTTTGCTTGCCGATGAGCCAACCGGCAACTTGGACCCAGAACTGTCCAGCGAAATTATGGCTTTGTTTCGGCGATTTCAAAGTGTCGGCGTGACCGTGTTGATTGCCACTCACGATATAAGCCTAATAAATCGTATGCAGTTGAGAATTATGCGCCTTGAAGATGGTGGACTCACAGACGATGGAGCCACTTATGGCGGCTACTGACAAAAACGGCCGCGAAACCACACCGCGTGGTGCGAGCGGGCAAAATATTAGCTTTGCCCACCGCTGGCGAGGCTATAAATCCCATCACGTGGCCACGCTGAGTGATAGCTTGACTAAGATGTTTCGTGAACCGATGCAGACGTTGATGACCGTCTTGGTCATTGCAATTGCCCTCACACTGCCCGCGGCGCTCTACTTAACGGTTGAAAACGTTAAGGCGCTAGGCGGCAGCTTTGAATCTTCCGCTCAAATCACTGTTTATGTTAAAAGGCAAGCTAATTCAACCGCCATAGAGACACTTGCAGGTCAATTAGATGCGCTGCCGGGCGTCATCTCGGTAAGCTTTATCTCGGCAGAGCAGGCGCTTTTGGAATTTAAGGCGCTTTCAGGTTTTGGCTCGGCTCTGCGCTATCTAGAGGCCAATCCACTACCCGCCGTCTTTTTAGTGCAGCCGCTGGTCACAGATCAGGCCAGCCTCGCGCAAGCTGAGACAATTATTGCTGGTATTCGAGAGCTGCCGACGGTTGACGCTGTGCAAATAGACATGGGCTGGCTGCAGAGGCTGCACTCGCTGATCGAAATGGGTCAGAAGTTGGTTCTTGCAGTGGGCGTCACCCTAGGGCTAGGCGTCCTGCTCGTGATAGGCAATACTATCAGGCTGTCGATACAGAGTCGTCGGGATGAAATTATTGTTATTAAGCTAGTTGGCGGCACTAATTCTTATGTCCGCAGACCCTTCTTATACACCGGGTTGCTGCTAGGCTTACTGGGCGCCTTAATCGCCTCTATTATGCTATTTAGCTGTCTGATGTGGCTGAGTAGTTCGGTTGAGACATTAGCCAATCTATATCAGAGTCAATATCGTTTGCAGGGGCTAGGGTTTCTGGGCTTTTTAGCACTAATGCTGTTGGGAGCTATGCTTGGTTCAGGGGGCGCCTGGTTCGCCGTCAGTCGGCATCTTCGGGACATTGAGCCTCGATAAGTCAGTATGTAGCTACATTGCCGACCAAATCACAACGTCGATACCTTAAAGAGCCTCCAAGGGCTAGGAACCGCCAAACGTTTGATGCTAGAATGGGCGGCTGAGCACTTAAAAGAGATGATAATGATCAAAGCCCTTCAAACCATGGAATGGATGACCCCAGGCGCGAACCTGAATGCATATATTCAGGGTACGGCTACGGTCCCGATCTTAACCATTGAAGAAGAGAAGTCGCTCGGTGAGGCGCTGTATTATGAAGATGACCTCGATGCGGCACGCCGTTTAGTAATGTCTCATCTGCGCTTTGTCGTTCATATCGCGCGCTCTTACAATGGCTACGGCTTGCCGCTTGCCGATCTTATTCAAGAAGGCAATGTCGGTTTAATGAAGGCGGTGCGCCGATTTAATCCCGAAAAAGGCGTGCGTGTTGTCTCTTTCGCTGTCCATTGGATTAAAGCCGAGATACACGAATTTATTCTTCGTAATTGGCGTATCGTTAAAGTTGCTACGACCAAGGCGCAGCGAAAGTTGTTCTTCAATCTGCGCAGTGCGAAAAAGGAATTACAGTGGTTAACTGCGGACGAAGCCAAAGCGGTAGCGGATGACTTAGGAGTTCAGGTTAAAGACGTTAAGGAAATGGAAATGCGTCTTTATTCTCGTGACGCGCCGTTTGATGCTCCGGAAGGAGAGGACGACGAAAAGACACAGTACGCTCCTGTCTACTTTCTGAATAATAAAGCGGACGACCCTGCGCAACAGGTCGAAAACGACGAATTCGAAGAAGACAATAGTCAGCGCTTGGCGAAAGCGGTGAAAAGTCTTGATCTGCGTAGCCAAGATATCTTGCAGCGTAGATGGTTAGATGATCAAAAAGTCACCTTGCACCAACTTGCTGACGAATACGGCATCTCAGCTGAACGCATTAGGCAGCTGGAAAAAAATGCGATGAAAAAAGTCCGTGTCATGATGGAAGCCTGAAAACACTCACTCTATTTGACGGGCCGCGTTCTAAAGCGCGGCTTTTTTATGGCTATGAATAAACCTATCTGGATCAAAATAGCGGCTTTTTCAGCGGCACTCTCTGTCGTCTTGGGGGCGTTTGGCGCCCATGGTTTGGAGGGCAGCCTGACACCCCGATCAATGGCGACCTTTAATACAGCGGTGCATTATCAATTTTTACATAGCCTCGCCCTGTTTGCCGTGGTCAGTTTGCCTGATGATCTCGTCAATATCCGTCTGCGCACCTGGGCTGCCAAAGCCTTTTTAGTGGGCATGATCATATTCTCTGGCTCCCTTTATCTGCTGCTATTTACAGGGCTAAGTTGGCTGGGGATGATCACGCCGCTAGGCGGCATCGCTTTTATTAGCGGTTGGGGACTCATTTTTTTCTCCGTAAGCAGATCGCAATAAATGGATATGAGACCCGAATACCGTAAGAAATCAATACGTAGCTATGTCGTTCGTGCGGGTCGTATGACCGATGCGCAACGCAATGCCTTCACCCATGGCTGGTCCGCCTATGGCCTAACCTTGGCGGCCGGAGCCATTGATATTGACAGCATTTTTGGTCGTGCTGGGCCCAAGATACTAGAGATTGGCTTTGGTATGGGCGATTCCCTACTGCAGATGGCTGCGGCTGATCCCGAGACTGATTTTGTTGGTATTGAGGTGCACCCCCCCGGTGTTGGAACGTTGATAAACGGTGCCGAGGCTCTGGCATTGAAAAACCTTCGGGTCTATCTTGCCGACGCCAATGACGTATTAGAGGAATGTTTCCAGTCGGGCAGTATCGATCGATTACAGCTTTATTTTCCCGATCCTTGGCATAAGAAAAAGCATAACAAGCGTCGTATCGTCCAGACACAGTTTGTCCAGCTGGTGAGAGAGAAATTACGTCATAATGGCGTGTTACATATGGCAACTGACTGGAAGCATTATGCGGAGCAGATGTTGGAGACAATGGAGGACGCCGAGGGTTTTGAAAATGTTGCTGGCCCTGGTAATTACTCTGAGCGTCCGAGCTACCGACCGCTCACAAAATTTGAACAGCGCGGCGAACGTCTGGGCCATGGTGTGTGGGATCTGCTCTATAAAAAAATAGATTAGTGCCATAGCCAGTAAAAATGTCTTAAACTATAATTAATTAAATAGTCTTAAAACGAACATTAATAACTACACAAGGGAAGCACGATGAAAGTATTAAAATTTATGTCAATTACAGCTCTACTGACGTTAGGGGCCTGTGATCAGATCGCGCAAGATGAGGCTGGTGCCGCGCTCAAACTAGAGACGCAGGATGAAAAGATCAGTTATCTGCTGGGCATGGATAATGGTAAAAATATACAGAGCGTTGGCATGGATATCGACATTGCCGCCTTTCAGAAAGGCTTCGCTGCCGGTATCGTGGGTGAAGAGCCTGCACTGAGCGAGGAGGAGATAGAATCAACGGTAAAGGCTTTCGAAGCCCAGATGATGGCCCAGCGCGACGAAATGCAACAAGCTGAGCAGACTGCCAATGCACTGCAGTCTGAAGTCAATGGTAAAGACGGCGCTGCCTTTTTGCTCGCTAATGGCGCTAAAGAGGACGTAGTCACTACCGCTTCTGGCCTGCAATATAAAGTACTTACAGCCGGAACTGGATCAATACCTACTGTCGCGAGCACTGTTGAGGTGCATTATGCGGGTAGCCTCCTTGATGGCACTGAGTTTGATAGCTCCATTAAACGTGGTGTCCCGGCGCAGTTTGGCGTTACTCAGGTTATTGCTGGATGGACCGAAGCATTACAACTGATGCCTGAGGGTTCAAAATGGGCTTTATATATTCCGGCTGATCTAGCCTATGGTCCAGGGGGCACTGGTCCCATTGGCCCTAACTCAACGCTGATTTTTGAAGTTGAGTTGCTCCAAGCGAATGTAGCTACTGAAGAGTAATGTGGCTTTGCAAAAAGCGTAGTATAAAAAAGCCCCTGTTTTAAGGGGCTTTTTTATACCTTTAATTTCTCTAGAGCGATTGTGTTCGCTCTCTGATAAGGGCGTTTGTATCGTGACTTCTAGATCACAAATCTTAGATCAGCTGTTCCAGATGCGCATCATGTAGTACCGCGATCAAGGCATCTTCAGATTCAAATCGTTGAGCCAGCGCTTCACCAATATTTGACAGATCCTGACTCAGAGCTACTAGATCATCAGTGGCTAGATACTTATCATTAAAATCTAATATTAACTCAGTGGACGGCTGTATCATTTCCATTAGGTCGGCTCCCTGCTTGAGCCCGTCCCTGTCACTAAAGGCCTTACCTTCGCCTGCCAGCTGCTCAAAAATCTCAAAATGTCCTGTGGAGACGTAGTCTACCAACAATTGACAAAATTCCTGAACCTTAAGGCCATGATCACTGTTGGCGCCATCAAAGGTCTTTATTTCGCCGAGTTCACTGTATTTCACCAGCAATTCACGGCGTTCGATTAACCAGCGATCGAGGATCTCGGTAACATTCCCCCAATGTTGCTCTAATGTTTGACCATCTTTTGACATACCGCCCTCAACTATTCCCTTTTCAAACCTCAAGTTTACCCCGATTTACAGGCGATAAGACAGCTTAGACTAAAAATAATCCGATCAAGGACGGTAGAAATATTGAAGTCCAGATTCCATTAAGCCCCATCCCTATTGTCGAAAAGGCGCCGCATCTAGGGCTTTTTTCAAAGGCTTTGGCTGTACCTATAGCATGACAGGCGATGCCCAAAATCAGCCCCTGCCAGCGCTCATCGACAATGCTGGTTAGGCGAAAGATCGCCTGCGCCGCTATAATTCCGATAATCCCAGTGAGCAGGACCACCATGGTGATCAGGGTGAGCAGACCACCAAGCTGTTGGGTAATGCCCATGGCAATGGGGGTAGTGACAGATTTTGCCGCAATCGACAGCAGCACTGACTCGCTGGTGCCCAGCAGTACCGCCAGGCTGAGGGCGAAGACTGAGGCTACAAAGCCACCCATCAGTACGGTGACAGACAATGTACCTAGCACCGCCGGCAGTTTTCGAAGTTGCTGTGATAGGGGTACGGCAAGGGCCACGGTGGTTGGACCCAACAGCCACGACAGTGCGCCGTTGCCTTCATAATAGACCTCAAAGTCGAGACCATTGATATATAAAATGCCAGCAATGATGGGTGCGCCAATGAGTAGGGGATGTAACAAAGCGTTGCCTCCGCCACGTCTATACACCCATAGACCCACAGCGAAGCCTGCGATAGATAACCCCACAAGCCATGAACTCGATACAATCTGGAGCCACTGTTGCTGCAGTAGGCTAATCATCCTTTGTAAGCCCCCTGATCAATAGCGCCATAAATAGTATTACCCCAACCGTACTCAGCACAATCAGTAGGAAAATCGCGGGGAACTGTTGATAAATGTCACGACTTAAAAAAAAGGCACCCACTGCTATTGGCATGAACATCAGGGACAAATTTTGGATTAAGACATTACTGGCCCTATGCAAAAATACCAGCGGGTGATCAGCTATAGTCAATGGGATTAGCAACAACAGCATTCCCATCAGTGGTCCGTGAATCGGCCCTCCGATAAGCCAGACTAACCATTCCCCTAGCCACTGGAATCCCACCAAAACTATTAGTGCGAAAGCACATTTTAGGCCCTGCGTAATAATTGCAACAACCCCAGTCCGGTTAGCAGCGTAAAGGTAACTAGCACCCAGGCCGGCATACTGAGTCCGATCAGTTGCCACTGAACCTCAGCACAGTTGCCATCGCCGCGCAGTAGCATGCTGATTGCCTCAGAGGCTGAAAAGGCGTCAAATAGATATTCAACCGGAGGCCCGCAGGCGGGCACTTGGTCCTCCGGAAGGCTCTGCAACCACAGTTGCTTGACAGAGAAAAAGGCCCCTCCTAGAGAGGAAATTATAACGAGTAATGAATAGATTGAGCGACCCCTTGCGGCGGGGTTATGCGCTGCCGCAACTATAAATATAAGGCCCACGGCTATGACGAAAAAACGCTGAGTCATACACAGATAGCAGGGCTCCAGACCCAGATAGTCTTGGAAATAAAATACCGCGATCGCGATAATTAGTCCGCAACTCAAGCCAGCGAAAAGATTGGTTAATCTGTAGTTAGGAAACATCATTGATTGGTCCTGTGAGAATTTAGGATAGAAAGCGCTTTAGGCTAGCCTACTTAGTCATATCTAGTCTAGTCTCGTTTAGCCCAATAGTCCCTGCATAAAGCCTTGTAAACGAGGATACAGGTGATGAAAGTCACTACTTATTTCAGCGCGATACTCCGCGACAATAGGCAGCGCATCCTGTAACGCAACCGGCTTTTTAAAGCGCGAGCCGACGCGACTTAGGATCAATGGCAAGTTGCTCTCATCGCTATAACTCTGGAGCCATCGCACCCTGGGCGCCTGCTTTGAAAATGCCTGCGCTCGACTGGGAAGCACATCTCTATGGCGCGATAACTCACCGTAAAATGACTGGCAAAACTCATCTAATGGCTGGGAATAGTAATGTAACCAGTTGGTCGCTAGCAGATGGTCATAGACAATATCGCCAACAATACCGGCATAGCGACGCATAGGCCGATCAAAACGCCGCACAAAACGTTGCATCTCCGGTTGCCGGTCTACAAAGGCATCTAACTTGCGATGTGCGTCTATACCGACCTCTATAGCAGCAGGATATTCCCCTCTCAGTGGACCGCGAACAAAGTCTCCCAGCAGTCCCCCCACTCGATACTCCGAATTGCTACCGGATAGTGCAATGTGGGCCAGATAATTCAACGTGGGCTAGTAGCGGGCCAGAAACTCGTCAAAGGACAGCTCGTCGCTGGCTTCTAGGTCCGCCTGTTGTTGAATTGAAATTATTGCCAACTGTTCATATTTATCGATCGTCTCTTTGCTGGGTGGGCGCTCGAGATAATGTTCTCGCTGCTCGCAGGCTTTACGCATGGCCATGGCGTAGTAGGTTTCATTATTGTCAGTCATTTCTTGCAGTAGACTTGCGGCAGGGGTGTAGCTATCGTCTCGCATACGCAGCTGCATGGTCTCTAATGACTCGTTATAGAATTCGGTTTGATTGGCGCTGTCGAGCAGGTTTGCCACTGGCTGCATCTCGAACAGCAATGCATTGCCTAGCTCGCGAGCCAGTACTTCTTCGCCACCCGAGATCAATGTGGTCTTCGGGTCACGCCCACGATAAACCGTGCGGCTAATATTCTCCTGTATCTGGGCATACTCTTGGCAGTCGCTTTCTGGACTGTCTTGCAGCAGACAGAACATCAAGAACGTATCTAAAAAGCGAATAGTTTCGGCGTCGATACCCCCGGGAATATTGGGGTTTAGATCAACACAGCGCACTTCAATATATTCCACCCCACGCTGTTCAAGCACTTGTAGCGGTCTTTCGCCAGAGGCGGAAGTGCGCTTTGGCCTAATGGCGCTATAGAACTCATTCTCAATCTGCAAAAGATGAGTATTGAGCTGCCGGTAGTGCCCATCAGCATCCTTTAGGCCAATCTCGTCATAGGCCGGGTGAGGCTGTTCTAGGGCCTCTTGCAGGGTTTTAATATATTGCGCCATGCTGTTATAGCAAACGACTAGGGATTCTTGAGCATCGCTCTGATAGCCCAGATCTCCCATACGCAACGAAGTGGCGTAAGGGGTATGTAGGCTGTGGGTATCATTACCCATGGGGACTAAACGATGTGCCCGCCCTTGCACGAAACTCTTGCAGACCGCGGGCGCAGACCCCAGTAGGTAGAGAAGAAGCCATGAATAGCGTCGAAAATTCCGGATCAGGGAAAAATAGCCCACAGTTTTGAAATCTTGTAGGCTGCCATTGTCAGTACTGGCGGCCTGCAATTCCGACCACATGGCGTCGGGGATAGAAAAGTTATAGTGGATACCGGCGATCGTTTGCATCAAACGACCATAGCGGTTGCCCAGACCGACGCGATACACCGACTTTATGGTGCCAATGTTGGAGGTTCCATATTCGGCGATAGGAATACTGCTGTTATCCCTAAGCTGACAGGGCATGCTACTTACCCAAAGAAGTTCGTCATCTATATGTCTATAGGTAAACCGGTGAATCTCATCCAGCTGATTAAGCACCTCATCAATAGAGGACGAGGGCGCCGTAATAAATTCCAGTAACGCTTCTGAATAATCGGTGGTGATAGAAGGATGTGTCAGAGCTGAACCAAGTGCTTTTTGATGGGCCGTCGTCGCCAACTGGCCGTTACTCTGCACGCGCAAGCTTTCCTTTTCAATCCCCCGAGTAATATCTCTTAATAAGCTGGCTTTTTCGGGCCCGCCTAATAGCCTAAGCTTGCTGGTCAGTGACAAAATCAACTCCCGGTTAAGCCACGTTGGACTGATTAGATTCTTTGTTTTCCGCTAAGACTTCATCGGCCTCGAGAATGGGGCGTCCCTTCGCATCAGAATCACACTCAACCATATAAACCCGCAGATCAGTGTCTTTGGCGTTCACTTCAATAAGTTGGTTAAGTGCGATATCTCTGTGCTCTGTGAAAAATACTGTATCCCGATGTGGCTCGCCACTCCACTCGCAATTTTTATTGAGAACTAAATTATTGCGCGTCTTTAAAATATACAATTTCATGTCAATCCCGTGACAGCCACCGTGAATTCCGGCACAGTGTAACCCATACTTAAGTCTGATCAAAAGAGAAATCACATGACTAAAAGAGCCCTTATTCCCATTGCTAACGGCACCGAGGAAATTGAAGCGGTGACCATGATTGACGTACTGCGCAGAGCCGGTATTGAGGTTATAGTCGCCAGTGTCAATGACTCAGGTGACCTAAAGATAGTAGGTGGACATGGCATCACTATTGTGGCCGATTGCACTATCGATGACTGCACCACAGCACTATTTGATTTGATTGCAGTGCCCGGTGGGCTGCCTGGATCCGAAAATCTGGCTGCGAGCCCAGCACTCGATGGGTTACTGCGCGAGCAGGCGACAAAAGGTAGGCTCTATGCCGCTATCTGCGCGGCGCCTATGTTGGTTCTTAGCAGTAAAGGGCTGTTGCAAGATAAGATTGTGACGGGGCATCCAATGTTCCAGCAGAATATTGAGGCAAAGGAGGTAAATGGGCAATCTCGAGTGGTGGTCGATGGCAACTGTATTACCAGTCAGGGACCCGGAACGGCTCTAGATTTCGCGCTGGATTTGGTTCAGCAACTCTGCGGCGTAGTGAAGCGCGAAGAGGTCGGCTCACGTATGGTGCTGACTACGTCGGCCGCAACGTATTACTGATCAATAGCATTACAGACTGGCGTCTAACCCAGCCATTTTTGCCAACCTTGCCTTAAGGTTGGCGCCAGCTAGATAAAGGCAGGGCACAAAGACTAGCGTGACGGTAGTGGCAAACAGCACACCAAAGGCGAGCGAGCAAACCATTGGAATTAAGAATCGCGCCTGCATGCTGGTCTCCATTAGAATTGGAATCAGTCCAATAAAGGTCGTAATCGAAGTCAGTATGATCGGCCTAAAGCGTTCAAAGCCCCCGCGCACAAGGGCCTCCTTTACATTGAGGCCCCCTTCTCGCAGTTGAGTAATTCGATCGATCAATACCAGATTGTCATTAACCACCACCCCAGATGCCGCGAGCACCCCCAGCAGTGACAAAATACTGAAATCCAGGCCCATTAAGAGGTGACCAAAAATCGCTCCCATAATGCCAAATGGCACAGCAGACAAAACGCCCAAGGGCTTTAGGTAGGACTTAAATTCAATCGCCATCAGCATATAAATAATCGTCAGCGCCAAAGCAAATAATGAACTGGATGCGCTGTAGAAATCTTCCTGATCAGCCAGTTCCGCGTCTTTACCGAGACTGACTTCAGGAAACTTCTGAGCGATCTCCAAAGCCACATCACCATAAATAATATCAGCGATTTCGCTGATTGTAATCGCGCTGAGTGCCGGCTGCGCCGTTACCTTGACGCTGCGCTCACGATCACGCCGGTTGATTCTGCTGTAGCCCGGCACGTACTCTGCCTGAGCCACCGAGTAGAACGGGATTTCAGTGCCATTAGTCGTTCGAATACGCAGATCTTCAAGGGTATCCACCTGCGCTCGATCATCCTTGGGGTAGCGCACCATGACTCGCACATCGTCCCGACCTCTGGGGACTCGTTGCGCCTGAGCACCGTAAAAACCCTGTCTCACCTGCCGGGCAATATCGGCTAGCCCAATACCCAGATTATCGGCATTGGCGCGGAGACTAATATCAATATCAGAGCGCCCGGAATGAACATTATCCCGTATGTTGGTGGCCCCGGGCACCTGACGCAGTTGCTCTTTAACATATGCCGTCGCACCCTGTAACTGCTCTACATTCGTCGAGGACAGCAATACCGAGAAGCGACCCGAATTTGTCCGCGACAGCGAGGCTTCGGTATTAAAACTCTTAGCTTCTGGCAACTTGCCGACATGATACTGCCAGCGCTCCGCCACCAGCTGCGGATCAACTTTGCCACTGTACTCGGCGCCTATTTCTAAAATTAGGCGTATATGATCTCCCCACATAAAGGACAGTTGATTTTTAGTCAGATCGGTGCCGTTTAACTGTGGCGCAATCAGGGGGTCATTCTGCAACATCGAGACCGCTTTTTCAGCGCGCTTGATAATGGCTAACTTACCGGCCTTAGAATAGCCGTCGGGCATATTGATTTTCATCTGCAGGATGTCTGAGCTTACAGTTGGCATAAACCGTTGTTTAACATATCCAGAACCGACCAGAGTAATCGACAGGGCAAAGGCTAGAGTAAATCCGACTAGCGTTAGATAGCGCCACTCCAGCGCTTTGATCAAGATTGGCTGATAGCTCTGTTTGGCAAAGCTCATCATGCCGTTGGCAAACCACTGGCGCAAACGATAAAATTTAAGCCCCCATTCTGAACTTGGCTCTTTTTCCGGTTTCATTTGCGCTAGGTGGGATGGCAATATGAACAGGGACTCAATTAGAGAAAAAGTCAGGGCCACTATGGTCACTGCGGGAATAGCCCAGAGCATTTTTGGCCAGATACCGGGTAAAAATAACATAGGGATAAACACGATCATAGTGCTTACCACTGCAAGAACTACCGGCTTGGATACCGCCTGTGCACCCAGCTCCGAGGCGGTGGATCCTTCATAGCCTTCCTGTTGATGGCGGAAAATACTCTCTCCCACGACAATAGCGTCATCGACGATAATCCCCAAAATCAACAAAAACGAAAACATCGAAAGCATGTTCAATGTCAGTCCCAAACTGGGCAAAATCCAGAGTGCACCCATATAGGCAACGGCAATCCCCAGTGCCACCCAAAAGGCCAGCTGTGGGCGTAAAAATAACATCAGCACTACAAATACTAGCACCAAACCACCGAAGGCATTGGTCGACAATAGCTCGAGACGACCGGAAAACATCGTCGAAAAGTCCGCCCAGGTGGCAATGCTTAACTCCGCTGGGAGATAGTTGATGTCTTCGTCAATATAGCGTTTAACCGCCCCAGTCGTAGCCACGACATCTGGTTGGTTACCTACGCTAATACCGAGAAAAACCGCTGGCTTACCATTAAATCGCACCAGCGAATTGCGCTCTTCGAAGGTGTCTTTGACAGTGGCCACATCAGATATTTTGATCTCGGTACCGTCGGCACGACTACTAATTGAGATGCTGTTAAAGTCATCTTCAACATAGGCTTGGCCACGGGTCTGTATCTGAATATCGCCTGTTTCTGCGCGAATGGTGCCCGCGGGCAGATTAAGTGATGATCGGCGGATACCATTGACCACGTCATTAAACGAGATGCCATAGCGCCGCATAGCGACTTCAGACAACTCGATATCGATCTGTGCATCACGGACGCCTTTTAGGTCTGCATGGTCAACATCGCTCAGGGCAGCTAAGTCATCTCTAATACGCTCGCCATACTGCTTGAGAACTGATTCGTCGGCATCACCGAATAGCGCCACGCGAATGACTTCCTCGCGCAGTATCTGCTCCATCACTATGGGACGCTCGGCATCGGCAGGAAAAGTCGTCACCGAGTCGACGCGACTTTTAATATCGTTGAGCATCTTATTCATATCATGGTCGGTAGCCACTTCCACTGTTACCTTGCCTCTGCCCTGTCGTGCCTGCGAGGTAATATGTTTAATGCCATCGAGATTATAGATTGCCTCTTCAATACGAATAATAATCTGTTCTTCAACTTCTCTCGGTCCAGCTCCAGGGTAGGGCATATTGATATCGATATAATTTACCGGTATCGCAGGGAATACTTCTCTACCGATACTAAACGCGCCCATTACCCCCCCAATCAGAGTCAGCACCATGAGTAGATTAGCCGCAATTGGGTTGCGCACGAACCAACTGATCAGGCTATTCAATGGCCTGAACCAACGAGGGTTGAGTCGCTAATAGGTATTCTCGATGAGGCTGATGTTGCGGCTATGGGCGCCACCTTCATACCATTAATGGGTAGTGAAATTCGTGTGGACACTATTCTTGTGCCCGCGGCTATGCCGACAGCCAGAACAAACTTCGGCTTAGATTGAAGGATCGAAACAGTCAGAAAGCTGATCTCGTTACGCTCATTTAGCACTAGAATTTCGCGACCCCGATAGACAATATCTTTGGGTAGACTAACCGCGTTCGCAATCGTCTTACCCTCGATATTTGCCTCAACAAACAGACCAATGCTGAGTGGAGGGCGGGATCCCTCTGCGTCCGATTTGAAGGGACTTTCGACTTCAGCTACGGCAAAGGTCATGCGGCTTTGAATGTCGATGGATGCATCAGTGCGCACAATGTTACCCTGCCATTCATAGCGCATATCGCCGACACGGCTTATCAGCGTTACCGCAGGATAGTTTAGGGCCTGACTATTTTCAAAGTCTACGGGCAAGTCTACTAGCATAACCTCACGGTCGGATAGTGGTAGCCGGATCTCCACAATATCGGTGCTGTACACTTTGGCAATCCGCGTTCCGGGGGTAACATACTGGCCCAGATTGACAAATGTTTGCCGAATACGACCCTGAAACGGAGCACTGATTCCAGTACGGGTAAGGTCGAGTTTGGCTTTTTCCAGATCCGCCCGCGCAGACTCCAGTCCCGCTAGTGCAGAATTTAGTTGCGGCTGGCGAAGAAAAAGGATATTCGCCGTCGGATCACTCAGGTCACGCCACTCACGTTTTGCCTGTCGAGAACGACCTCGCTCTAGAGCCACTTGTTCTTCGGCTTTAGCCAACTGCGCCTTAGCTCGGGTAACAGCAAAACCGTAATCAGCCGGTTCAATTTGGACTAATCTGCCGTCGGCTTGGAAAAACCCCCCATTAGCGTAGTTGTCGGCGACGGCGACAATCTTACCCGAGACCTGTGATACCAAATCAATTTCTCGTCTGGGGGCTACTGTACCCTGAGAACTAATAGAGACTTGCATCGGCGAGGGGTATGCCACTATTACCTCAACCTCTAACAGAGGCTTGGGGGCGCTAGCCCGACGTTGTGGTGCTGGCTTCAGGAGGGCGATGATTGAAATTAAAATAACGCCCACCACCAGAATCGACAGGGTCACTCTTCCTTTACTGCTCAGCAGAGGCATTTTTAGACAGACCTTTTAATAAATGAAACCAATAACATAGGGCAGTTAAACGATGCTAGTCACCGCCAGTTGACAGTATACGCATTCATTATGCTAATAGACGCGATTTAACCGTTAGATCTGCGCTCTACACCAGACTTACCAACCAGATTTTGAATCGCTGCACAAACTCAGGTACCTGATAAAAGATAAATCCAGTGAACAAAATATTCATCACGGCAATACCAAAAAAGAACTCAGGGATAGACCAGCCCAAAACACTTAGACAAATAATGCCAATAATGCTGCCAATCACCATATAGAATGCATTACAAATATTGTTCACCGACAGCACCCGTGCTCGAACACCACTAGGGGAGCGCTGCTGTATCATGGAGAAAAGTGGAACAATGTATAGGCCACCAAAAAGCCCAATAAACACCAGATCAAAGGTAACTCGAAGACTCCCGATTAAACTAAAAAAGTGCAGCGGCAATACTGATGAGACGCCTGCGTTGGCCAATTGGAACGCGTTCGAGGAAAAAAATAAATCCATCGCAAATACGGTAAGACCGATAGCCCCAAGAGGGATTATTCCGGGTTCCACCTCGCCGCCAGAGAGTTTAGTACAGAGTAAAGAACCGACGGCTACACCGATGATAAACGCCGCCAACAAAATCGTTATTAATGT
>Ga0209279_10000632_pt1 | contig 21736 bp, 16 predicted proteins | sample CoawatmetaG00DNA_3_FD_187508 | JGI IMG/M metagenome (GOLD analysis project Ga0209279, IMG submission 187508) | Marine microbial communities from the West Antarctic Peninsula - Coastal water metaG006-DNA (SPAdes) (version 2) | ecosystem: Environmental > Aquatic > Marine > Coastal ... | reverse complement strand
ATATTAATATCTTTCATTAATTTCTTTGAATAATTACTATATTCAGCTTTGTCCTTGATATCAAAAATATGATTATCATCAATAATATTATTAATAATTTTAGATAAAGCTAATTGTTTATCATAATTCAATAATATTTTATTATTTAATGTTATCTTTATTATTTCATAATATTTTATTTCAATCTTTAATTTATTAGTATCAGGTATATCTCCAACTTTACTATCTCTGATCATACCATAAAATTTTTCTGATTCATCTTGGTCAAAAAAGTCATTATTTTCCTCAACGAAATTTACTTTTTTACCATTATGAACGTTAGTAATAATTTTTAGATTATATGGATCATCTTTTTCATCCTTGTCTACTCGATCTACGGTAAAGGTACCATCTTCATACGTATAATAATCTCTTTTTATAGAATCATTTTTAATATGATAAATTATAGATTGGACGAGTAATCTTGTAAAATATTTCATATAATTATATTCATTATTGAATATTGAAGATCTATCATTACATTTAGTACCTGATTGTAGAATATTATCTATTTGATTTATTGATTTGTTTCCTAATATTTTAAATCTATATTTTTTATCATATTTAACATGATTAATAGGAATAAAAGTTCTATTATTTAGTAATACTTCAATAATATTATTATCATCATTAACAATAATACCTTTTATTTTTGATTCTTGAATATCAGTTAAATCAGGTTTTTTATCAAATTCATATACTAAATTAAGACCTTCTTTAATCGGATGAGGTATTATTGGTGTAATATTATTACCATCAATAATATGTGATATTTTAGAATAATTATCAACAAAGAAAGACATTTTTTTAATATCTTTATTATGAATAACTTCATCGTATGTTTCAATATTTAATTGGGTCATTTGTTCAACATAAATATTTTGTATTTTATTATTAATACCATTAATAATTAATCCACAATAAATATTAACGTTTGGTATATCACTGAAGCTATCATTTATAATACTATGAGGTTTTTTTTTTATATTATCATAATAAAATATCGGTTCATATTTATTACCATTTTTATATATAAAACTAATTTTTGTTCTTTTAGTATCATATTTAAATAATTGTAATTTAAGATCAATAATATCATTTACATTTTCAAAGACAAAAACGTTTATGTCTTTATTCATTTCATTTATCAATGGTAAAACATATTTATGATCTTTTATTTCTGACGATGTTAAATATTTAATATAGTTATTATGTGATATAATAATATTGTAAATAAGTATTGCAATATGTGATTTAGGATAACTATTAATTATATTTTTAAATTTTTCTTTCGTTATTTCCTTAATTGGATATTTAGTACATTTATCATCTGATTCACCTGTTAATACCTTTTTAAAATATTCGCATATAGGTTTAACATATGTATGTAGATTTATTTTTTTCAATCTTTTAATAGTTGAATCATAATGTAATGCCGCCAAGAAATCTTTTATATCTTTAATATTGTATTCCTTTTTAAATAATTGAATAATATTACCATCACCTAAACGCATCATAGTAAAGTATGCATTGTCATTATCTAGATATGGGATTAATATTTCGTTAATATAATCAGTTTTAACAGAATTATTAAAAGTATTATCTAAAACGGATAGAGAATGTATTAATGAATTATTATCCTGAACTACACCCTTTATAATAAAACCACCTAAGGGATTTTGTTCAACCATTTCAATATATTCTGTATTATTGAACATTTTTTGCAATTTAGGATGAACATGACCATATCTATTAGGATTACAAGGTGATAAATTAGTTATAACATCAACTGTTTTTAATTTACTTGTATGTTTTGTTTGTGTTATTTGTTTTACTGTAGAAAGTTTGTCTTTTCTCTTTTTATTTTTAGGTTGTTTATAACAACACGGAAATCTACTATCACCTTTATTATGTTTAGAATCCATCCATCTAGGTTCGGATAAATTCGCTATATTCACATAAACATTATCTATCTTCTTTAATATTTCTTTTGGTAATTTAAGTGACGTAATATTTTCTTGAAATTTATCCCATTCATATTCTACAATTTTATCATCAACTGGTATTTTATTTAATTTAAGTATTTTAACAATCTCTTTCTTAAATTTATCGTCATTCATATTTTCCCATTGAGTACCAGTCCTATTAAAAACAGACTTTTTTGATGATCCTTTTCTAAGGCCTGCTGGTATAATGTCATCTACATATTTATGAATATCTCTTGGGTGTATTGATAAATCAGACCTAGCATCCCAATATTTAGGACATATATAATTAACATTTACACTACTATCAGTTGATTTTTGTTGATGTTTCCTATAAGAATATGATTTAACAACTTGAGGATCTATCCCGTATTTTGCTGTTAATTCTTCAACAGATTTTTTCATTAATGTTCGTTTTTCACCAGGTTTTACATTCATATAACTCAATATATCGTTTTTTTTAACTCGATCTAATTCAAAATCTGATAAAGCAATAACTTGTTTGTTTGCGTTCGCCTGACATGTTCTTCCACCCTTGTTAAATAAATTAGAATCATGCGACTCAAGTTTTTTTGTAAAATAGCGATCCAATGTTATTATTTCAGATTCAGATGATCCACCACCGATTTGGTTTTTACCACCTCCTGATGACGATGATGACGCGGTTGATAATTTATCTCCATCTGATTCTTCGTCATTTACAACTTCTACAACTTCTTCTTCATCTACAACTTCTTCTTCTGATGAAGAATCTTCAACAATTTCTTTTGGTTTAATTTTAATAGGGTTTATTACCTTATTTTCAACCTTACTTATTTTTTCTGTGACTTTATTAATTGTTAAGAATAACCCTTCATAAATAGGTTCTATTTTTTTTGATACAAATAATTGATATTGTTTCATCATAAATTTAATAAATCTTTTTATTCTATTTAATTCATTAAATGATGTAACATTAAATAATCTAATCTTTATTGTATTTTCTCCGTGTTTATCTATGATTATTTCTGAACCTGGTTCTTTAGATGCTAGTCTATATGTTTTATAACCGTCTTCTTCTTTTAATGTGTTTATTTCTTCCCAATGTTGAAATACTTCTCTAGCTCTCTCAATCGAAATACCATAATTACCATGTATTATTTCTATTATATTATCATTTGAGTAAGCAAAACGAGGATGTTTTAAAGCCGATATCACACTATCAAAAACATCCATATTTTCATAGTCCGCTACTCTTTTATAATGTATGTGAATACTATCATCCTCTGATAAATCCATTCGTTCCTTAAGTAATCTAAAATGAGTATAATAATTATTTATAAATTTCATAATATTTGTTTTCTTATAAATATATCTTCCTTTATCATCTGTGAAATTATCTAAACTATATACCATATCACAATTATAATATTCTAATTTAATATTTTCATGCAATACAAGTTCATGAAGCGGTTCATAAGAATATATACGATTATTATTTATTTTCTTAATAATTTCATTCGAATCATTTACTATCTGTTGTAAATCTTCATCTCCTATTAAAATATTATTATAATTATTTATTATTATATCTACATTTCCATCTAAATGTAATATAAATGAATAAAAAATATCTCCTGTTTCAATCACTGTATGAACTTTAATAAAGAAAATATTCTCGTATTTGATAAATGATGGCATAAAACCCACATTTAATGGTATATATTCTCTATAATCTTTCAACATTAATTTACATAATCGTTTATTAATTAATTTGTCGTCTGATGATAGTTCTAATTTTAATGATTTCTTATATAATTTAAAATATGTATCTTCATAATCTTCTAATAATAATTTCGTTAAAAAATAAGTTTCTGATAAAGGAAAATCTGAAAATAATCTATCTATATTAACTTCATTATCTATATTAAATGATGTACTCAATTTCATCAATTTAAAATTTAATTGATTATTATCTGGATCTAAAAAATTACTATCATCATATATTTTATCATTTAATGATTTAAATATATCTTTATTATTTTTTACTAGATTTCTTATTCTAAGATTTTCTTTCTCTTTCTTCTTTGGATTATCAGTGTAATTCTTTATCATATTTTCAGTCACTTTCGGAAAGAATTTCTTAATAACTCCATTAAAAAATAATTTAAAATCACCTGTTTTTTCATTCAATAATACCATATTTGGTTTAGAATTTAAATCTATTTTTAATTTATTAAATAATTCATATAAACTAAAATAATATATTGTTTTTCCTGATAAATTATTTGATTCAAATAATTTATCATATTTATTAATAGATTTTACTACTGATTGATTTCCTTCTTTATTTACAAAATGTTTATCTGGTAATAATTTGCTTACTAATTCATTATCTTTTATTATATGATTCATTTCACTTATTTTTTCATACTCAAAACAAATAGCTTCATTATTTGAATAGGCATAAATTTCATTTGTAGTCAATACTGTTTTAGGATAACAATAATTTATTATTTTATTTATTATCATATTATTTGTATCATCACCATATAAATAGTCAGGAAAAGAATTAGGTCCTGTAGTTCCAGTAAAAGATCCACTTTCACCTGATATTATATTAACAACCTCATATTCGATTAAAGTTTCTCCCTTATCAAACATATATTATAAGAAAATATTATTTTTTAGAAAAATCATATGGAGTGTGATTAATTGTCATCCCACAGTATTGAATAGGAGATTTAGAATAATCTACTGGTTGGTATAAACCTACTTTTTCCATTTCTTCTAAATTAAGCTTCATATAATCCCAAAAACTATCATCATGACCAACAGTCTTATTCATTACGTGGGCTAGTTCATGTCCAGTTGTAAACATTATAGCATTATTATCATTGAAAGGATATCCTTCTTTAGTATGTCTAAGACAAATAGCAACCTCTTCTCCTTTATTAACAGAATAACTTTTATATTTGTGGTGTGGATCACATTCAATCAACGAATTCAATCTTAAATTATTAAGCATTCTTTTAACACCAGCATCATCACGGTGAACAACCTTCATATGATTAATAAATTTCAATATGTTTTTCTTTAATTCAGCTAATTTGTTTGCGGCTTCAATAGAATTAGGTAAATCTCTAACAATGTATACCTGATCATCTACAGTTGATTTAACTTTAATTATATCCTTATCTAATACTTTATTATTAATCATAAATAGTATTAAAAAAAACGCTGACAATATAACTATAAAAAGTAGTAGATCATCCATTATAATATATAATATTATATAAATATGAATAAAATTATAGTAATGGGTTTATCAATAGGTTTACTATATTTTATTAACAGATACAATATTGATGATAAAAAATCTAAAAAAGTTACATTTGTAGAAGAAATAATAGAAATAGAATTAGAAGAAATAAAAGAAATAGAATTAGAAGAAAAAGTAGTTGAAGAAAAGTAGTTGAAGAAGTAATAATTAAAGAAATAGTAATTGAAACTTTCTAAAGAATTAATCATATATAAAGAACCAATACCAATATATGAATTGTATCTTAAAGATAATTGGGAAATAATTAAATTTGACCGAATTATTTAAGATATGTTAAAACCAAGTTACTATGCCTTGTTTGTTATGTGGAGACACAAAACATAATCGAATGGATTGTCCTCAAACATCAGTATCTAATAATGTAGTAGAGGAAGTAGTAGAGGAAGTAGTAGAGGAAGTAGTAGAGGAAGTAGAGGAAGTAATAGAATGTCCAATATGCTATGAGAATCTAAATGGCAAGTATCAGTTGACTACTGATTGCGGACATACGTTTTGTCTTGATTGCTTTAAAAGAACAGTAGAAATCAAGTCAGTTTGTCCTTTATGTAGAAAAGATATCCCAAATACTATCTTAAAAAATAGGAGTCAACCAGCTCAATCACAGGCCGTTGCTCAGACAAGACAACCAGCTCAATCACGGGCTGTTGCTCAGACAAGACAAGCACCTCAACCACGGTCTGTTACTCAGACAAGACAACCTGTCACATGCCGGTTGTGTCCTGATGGGACATGTGTGGTATCTGATGTAGCGTGGGGTACTGTAAATGTGTACCTAAGAAGATACACACCTTTGTCATTTACGCCTTCAAGTGAACATGTTAACATTATGGGACATAGATTAGGGATGGATGCTGGGCTTTTACCAACTACAAGACCTTTTGATAATGATGATTTAGCTTTAATGTTTGATTCGTGTGCGCATGACATAAGAGGTCCAAGAGGTGGGAGATGTCCTTGGGCAAATGATTGTGATTGTTGGAAATGTTGTGATAAACAAGAATATACCCGTATATCAAGATCACGACAAAGGTTAAGATAAGTTAATAATTTTAATTATATTAATTTTTTTTCTTTTTCTTATAATTAAATTTGATTAAATTGTTCAAGATATGTTAAAACCACGTTATGGATCTTGAAGACCTTGCCATAAACTATAAACAATTTTATGGTATTACCAGAGAATTCTATAAGAACTATGTTTCAAATCCTGAAATGACATATGATCGTATACTTAAACTTTCACTCAAAGGACACAAGATGAATATGGTCAATAAGATTGAGTTGAGAAAGGCTTATTTTGGTCTTATAGAAAATAATGAACTTCCATATGATAAGTCTTTGGATGAAATGCTTGTCAAGAAGCCAGGAAAGTCTGAATCTGGTGTTAATACTGTATCTTTTCTAACTTCTCCCAATCCAGAATGGGAAGATGAAGATGGTATGCATGTCCAAAAATTCACTTGTGAACATGATTGTTATTTCTGTCCTAATGAAAAGGACAAGGATGGAAAGGCTATCATGCCTAGATCATATCTATCAAATGAACCAGCTTGTTTAAGAGCATCACGGAACAAGTTTGACCCCATTGAACAGATCTATGATCGCCTATTCTCTCTTCAGAACCAGGGTCACCCGTTAGACAAGATTGAACTTATTGTCCTAGGTGGTACAGTTCTTGAATATCCACGCGGATATCTTATAGATTTTATTAGAAAAAGTTTCTATATCTGTAATAATTATCCACATAAGAATGGACGAGAAATGTTATCATTAGAAGAAGAACAAGTTATTAATGAGACTAGTAAGTGTCGTGTTATTGGTCTTACTCTCGAAACAAGACCTGATGGAATTAATCATGAATCAATCCATTTCCTTAGAAGACTAGGTGTTACTAGAATGCAGATTGGTATTCAACATACTAATAATCGGCTGCTTAAGAAGGTCAATCGTGGACACACTATTGAAGATAGTATTTACGCCATTAAGTTATTGAAGGATAGCGGTTTTAAGATTATCTCTCATTTGATGCCAGACCTTCCCGGTGCTACTGAGGAAGATGATACAGAAATGTTTAATCGCATCCTGAATGACTCTGACCTTCTTTGTGATGAATTCAAAATTTATCCTTGTGTAGTGCCGAAGACTATTGATGAAGATAAACCAGTTACAACAGTTATTGAAAAATGGGCTCGCCAAGGAAAGTATATTCCTAACGCTGACAGAGATCCAGAATACCTTACAAGAGTTATTGGACACTATATGAAGAATGTTCAACCATGGGTTCGTGTTCCGCGCATTATCAGAGATATTCCTAATACATACATTACACATGGAAATAAGGACGGTCATTTGAGACAAGTAATTGATAAGGCAAATCCAAATTCACAGGAGATTAGATTGAGAGAAATCAAGAGAGGAAAGTTAACAGAACCACCTGTCCTAATTGTTGATAGTTTCGAATCTTCTAGATCAAAGGAATATTTCATTCGTTATGAGACTCGTGATAGAAAGAATATCCTAGGGTTCTGTAGACTTAGATTGGGTGATTCAGATAATACTTTTCTACCTGAACTATACAATTCGGCAATTATTAGAGAACTTCATGTCTATGGTAAGGTAACTATTGTTGATAATAAATCTAAGGGTGTACAACATCTTGGACTTGGACAAAAGATGGTTAAGAAAGCTGAATGGATCGCTTTACAAAACGGATACACGGATGTGTGTATTACATCAGGAATCGGTGTTAGAGAATATTACAAGAATAAATTAGGTTATCATTTAGAAGGTATGTATATGAAAAAGAATGTATTCCTTCCAATACTATATCAAACTATCTTACTTATAAGTATTCTAACATTCATATCATATAACTATGTATAAATTTTTAGCGTCTATTTGGTTATACATTTCTTTCTGATAACGGTAACCAAGACAATATGGATTGGTTAATAGCTAATGGATGTCCTCAAAATTAAATATTAAAAGTATAATAATAATATTATTAAATGGACTATCATACATTTCACCTTGTATCTCAATACTTACATAGTAACTCTAATATTTTTTATGCTCTAATATCTAAGGATGGTAAAGATATCATAAATTCTATTCGTAAAGATAATATATATGAAACTAAATATAAAGTATTGACTTCCAAGAGTTTATTATGTTATTCGACTGATATATTGAACCTAGTATATGATAGAATGGTTAAAGAAACTATTATTAAAATAGGGGAGTTAGAATCTATTAAATATATTCATACAAAAACAAATATTATTGATTCTAGATATTTAGATATTGCTGCTACAAATGGACATCTAGATATTATGAAATGGTTATTGGAAAGGGGATGTCCATTTGGTGAAAATGCATTTCCTTATGCTGCTGAAAATGGTAACCTAGAGAATATGAAATGGTTATTGGAGAATGGGTGTCCATTTACTTGTAATACATTTACATCTGCTTCTAAAAAAGGTATCCTTGATAATATGAAATGGTTATTAGAGAATGGGTGTCCATTTGGTGATTATACATTTCATTGTGCTACTGAAAAAGGAAATCTAGATAATATGAAATGGTTAAAGGATAATGGATGTCCATTTGATAATCTTACATTTAATTCTGCTACTAGACATAATAACCTTGATAATATGAAATGGTTAAAGGATAATGGTTGTCCATTTTGTTGTAATACATTTACATCTGCTGCTGCGAATGGTAATCTTTATATTATGAAATGGTTATTGGCGAATGGATGTCCATGTAATAATCTTACATTTCATGCCGCTTCTGGAAATGGTAATCTTGATAATATGAAATGGTTATTTGAGATAGGATGTCCATTTGGTAAAGCAACATTTCATAGCGCTGTTATAAATGGTAACCAAGATAATATTGATTGGTTAATTGCTAATGGATGTCCTCAAAATTAAATAATTAAATTTGATTTAAAAAATTTGATTTCAATATATTTTATTAATTATCAATATTATGGGACGCTCATTCAAACTCCAAAACCGAAGCCAAAAGAAGAAAGTAGTTAAAGAACCAGTTGTAGAACAACGCACATATGACCACCGTCATGTTATTAAGACAAATGATATTTTGATTTATGGGTTCAAAAAGAATATGACTATTCCCTCTAAACTATGGGATTCTAATGAAAATATGACTAATTATAACACTGTCAAACATGACCCTAGTGTATTTCCGGACCGTGGATCGTGTTGTGTAACATTTAATAAATGTATATGCTTCGAATGTAGTTAAAAAAGTATTAACACTATTAATTTTTTTTAACTAAACCTACTTGTAGAATCTCGTAACTCCTATCATTATGTAACCAACCTTACACTTCTAATGACTGTCTTCTTATATAGAAACCTACAAATCGTCCTTGTAGACTATAATACAGGTGTTTCTTAAATGAAAAAAAAATCTTAATCACTATGAACATCAATAAAGCCCATCAACGATTGTCAATTAATACAAAATAAATTTGATTTCCACATTTAACCTGTTGTATATACAATTCAAAATGGTGAAAATCAAAGATATTGAACACCGAAACAGTATTCGTATTGCTATTCTTGGTAAAGTAAGTTGTGGTAAATCCACACTACTTAATGGAATATTTGTTAAGAAATATGCTGATATGAAAATGAAAAGAACAACTATGCTACCATTTGTCTATAAAGAAACCAATAAAGAAATCTATAAAAATCATCTATCCGATGAACTCTATAAAGAGAATGTTGAAATGAATTCTAAAATCTATACACAAGAACTAGTTCTAACAAATGAAAATTGTAAAGAAATCTTAAATATGGTACCGTGTATTGAAAATTTTGTAGACCTACCAGATAATATATTCTTAGACCTATATGATATTCCTGGTCTAGATGATGGACAAACACAAGACATATATTTCAAATGGGTTCAGGACAACTTCTATAAGTTCGATATTATTATTCATGTAGTAGACATTAATTCAGCTCTAAATACTGCTGGAGAAATCAAAATTCTAGATGTAATCACCGATTGTATTAAACTAGAAAAAGAACAAAATGAACGCGATATACCATTATTCACATTAATTAATAAGTGTGATGATATGAACTATAACCCAGACACCAAACAGTTTGAGTTTGATGATGAACTCAAAGAAATGTATGATCAGATTCTAAATATTACAGAAACAAATCTAAAATCAAAAGGGATGTGGTATGTTAAACATTCATTCTCACCATTTTCAGCAATTGATACTTATATTTACAGAATGCTAGATAATAATCCTAATGTAGATTTAGATATGAAATTACTCAATAAGTTTGGTCAAAACGAACTAGGTAGAACCAAATGGAACCGCGCAACCGACAAATTCAAAAAGGATTTTATTAAACAACATTTCTCTGATTGTAACATCGATGAAACACTAGAACTAACGGGATATCAACAATTTAAGGGAGATATTAATAATTATCTAACTAAACATTTTCAATATAAAATTCTTACTGATAGACTAAAATATGAATTGAAGCAAGAATCTATTCTTAGTAAAAATATTTCAAAAAATGTAGATGATATGAAAGAATTAATTAAATTATATAATGATTATTCAACAAAAATCAAAATTATCGATGATACATATTTTGCTGAATCATTACGTTCATATACGGAAGTGGAAATGGAAGTGGAAGTGGTTACGGAACCTAAAGGACCAAGTAAAGGTAAAAAGAAAAAGCAACAGAAAATCAAACAACAGAAACACCTGAATAAGGGAACCCCACATAAAAATAAAAGCAACAAACATCTGATTTTAGATATTATTATCAAACATATTGAAAATTGGATCATGAATATTTCTGATTTATCAAATGAATCAGAAGAATCTGTATCAAGATTGAGCGAATACAAAGAAGTCTTTGCTCTACTGAATGATAACATTTTGAAAGAAAGTTTGTCTTTTAAGATCAAACTATCAATTGACTCCGCGAATACTGATAAATGGTTCAGAACAACAGGGTTATCAGATAAAGTTGAACTGGACAATATTTCTACACTGAGTGAACTGTTTGAAAGTATTAAGAAAGGGTATTCTAAACTACAAAACAATTACTATATTAACAAATTGAATACAATGGAGACATATAATAATTTCCCTGAGGATGTATTTAGTAATTTATCCAAATTACAAACTAATGATTATGACAATATTGAAAAGACTATTAGCGATATCAATGATTATATTCTTACTAATTTAAGACAATTGTCGTTTCACGTAAATATGGTTGAAAAACCAATTTATCAAGGATTTATGTCAAATACAAAAGAGAATAACATACTTATTCAATATTGTGAAAAACTAATGAACGAATATGATTATCCTAAGGAAAATATTACAGAATTTATTCACACTTATATGTTGAATCGTTATAAGGTAATCATGAGTGGTAAAATTGGTACAGAAAATACAAATCATATAATGTTCCCTTCAAATACAGATGATAATGTTAGTATCTTTGGTTCATATACTTGTCTACTTGATGCTTGGTTATGTGATCTATCATCAACGAAGACTATTTCTAATAATTGGAAAAATCTCTTTATTATCAATAAGAGTTATACTAATCTTACACGATTAGACCCATTCCTGTATTATTGCAAAGATGATATTTTAGCACTTCCAATCTATCTTAAGGAACTAGAAAATATCAATGATAATGAATCAGATATGTCAGACTATGAGGATGTAAAAGAAATTAGACAGTTTATTGATGGTATTCAAAGTGATAGTGATATGGAATAGTCTAATAAACCCCATCAACTATTTGTGAGTAAATTTTAATACTGATTTTTAAATTTGAATTATTTACTTTTTTTTAATATAATAACATGGATTACCTTATCTGGTACCTAGTGTATCCATATATGAATAAAAACTATTACACCTTCTATAAACTAGTATCTAGGGATTTCAGGGATCACATAAATCAAGACAAGGTTATAACACCTTACTCAGTTTTAACTTCTAAGAGTTTATTATGTTATTCGTCTGATATATTGAACCTAGTTTATGATGAAAATGTTGTAAAAACTATTATTAAAATAGGGGACTTAGAATCTATTAAATATCTTCATACTCTTAATAGAATAATAGATATGATTTCTACTAGTTATTTAAATATTGCTGCTACAAATGGACATCTTGATATTATGAAATGGTTTATAGATAATGGATGTCGATTTGATTATTGTACATTTCGTTATGGTGTTCGAAATGGAAACCTTGAGAATATGAAATGGTTACATGCGAAAGGATGTCCATTTGATGCTTTTACATTTATACATGCTGTAGAAAATGGTAATCTTATTAATATGAAATGGTTATTAGAGAATGGTTGTGTATTTGATCCTAATTATACATTTATATATGCTGTTGAAAATGGAAATCTTATGGCGATGAAATGGTTGTTAGAGAATGGATGTCCATTTTATGGTTATACATTTGATAGTGCTGCTAGAAAAGGTAACCTTGAGAATATGAAATGGTTGTTAGAGAATGGATGTCCATTTGATAATCTTACATTTAATACTGCTGCTGAAAATGGTAATCTAGAAAATATGAAATGGTTATTGGAAAACGGGTGTCCTTTTCATAATATGACATTTGTTTACGCTGCTGAAAATGGTAATCTTGAGAATATGAAATGGTTATTGGAGAATGGGTGTCCTCTTAATTAAATTTGAATTATATTACTTTTTTTAATATAATAACATGGATTACCTTACATGTAAACTCGTGTATCCATATTTGAATAAAAACTATTACACCATATATAAACTAGTAAGTAGGGATTTCAGGGATAACATAAATCAAGATAAGGTTATAACACCTTACTCAGTATTAACTTCTAAGAGTTTATTATGTTATTCGTCTGATATATTGAACCTAGTATATTATGAAAAGGTTATAGAAACTATTATTAAAATAGGGGACTTAGAATCTATTAAATATGTCCATACAAAAACAGATATTATTGATGCTAGCTATTTAGATATTGATGCTGAAAATGGACATCTAGATATTATGAAATGGTTACATGGGAAAGATATTATTGATGCTAGCTATTTAGATATTGCTGCTGAAAATGGACATCTAGATATTATGAAATGGTTATTTGAGAATGGATGTCAATTTAGTGAAGGAACATTTAATTTCGCTGCTAGACATGGAAACCTTGATAATATGAAATGGTTATATGCGAATGGTTGTCCATTTCATGTTTTTACATTTGATAGTGCTGCTGAAAATGGTAATCTTGTTAATATGGAATGGTTACACGCCAATAGATGTGGGTTTGATTCTCAAACATTTAATATTGCTGCTAAAAATGGTAACATTATGGTGATGAAATGGTTAGTAGAGAATGGGTGTAAATTTGGTAATTTTACATTTAATTGTGCTGCTAAAAAAGGAAACCTAGATAATATGAAATGGTTATTGGAAAATGGTTGTCCATTTGGTGATTTTACATTTAATAAAGCTGCTAAAAATGGTAACCTAGTTAATATGAAATGGTTATTAGAGAATGGATGTCCATTTGATTATTATACATTTAGTTATGCTGCTGAAAATGGGAATCTGGATAGTATGAAATGGTTATTAGAGATAGGATGTCCATTTGATTATTATACATTTAAGCGTGCTGTAGATAATGGTAACCTCGAGAATATGAACTGGTTATTAGATAATGGATGTCCTCAAAATTAAATAATTAAATTTGAATTATTTATGCTTTTTTTTAATATAATAACAATGACTTCTATCATTATTGCTGAATCTGTAAATGTCACAGAAAATGAAGTCCATATTTTATCAATTGATATGATAGATGTAGATACTCTCCTATTCAATATTATGAATACTGATACAGGTATCAATTATAGGTTATATATTAAGAAGGAAAGTGATTGGTGTAAGGAAAACCTATCTAAAACACAAAATGATTTCTCACAATTGTATAAAATGTTAGAAGATTGTATTGTCAATGAAGAAAGTATGTTCACACATACTATCCAAGAACAAAAAGAAAATATTAATTTCAAAATGAGTATGAAGAAAGAAACCAAATTCTTTAAATTGGATTTAGAATTGATTCTAGAACGTCATATATCTGATGATGGAATGACATCAGATAGGTTGAATAGTTTAGAATACCAATTGAATATTTATAAAGATAAAACAGATGAAACGATTAACAAACTACAAGAAGACAATAATGTTTTAATAAAGCAAGTATATGAATTAATGAATTTTAAACTAAAACTCCAAGAGAAATACAAAAAAGAATATGATTGGTTGAATAAAAAATGTATTAAAGGATTTCCTCCTGATTGGGGTGATCATTCTTTGAATTCTGAATGTTCTAATTTCACCGCATTAACAACTTATCATGAGAACACTTTAAAAGATTTTATGATATATTGGATGAAAACTCATTATTCAGGTGATTTATTAATTAATCAATAAACCCCATCAACGATTTGTGAGTAAATTTTAATACTAATTTTCAATCCTTTATCTGATTCTAATTTATCGATAATTTTTTTCTTAGATAAGACTGAAGAATATCTATTATGATATGTGTTGATTGTAAACATTTCTTTAGGTCCGAATTTCTTATTTTTCTTTTGTTTTCCTTCGATGATTTCATACTGTAATTCTAGTCCATCACTTGTTTCTTTGTATCCTGAAATATGTAGATTACCGAATGTGATTTTTGCATGACACTCTTTACACAGAGGTACTAAATTATGATCTTTATTTTTATGAAAATGTCCAGTGTTGCCTGCCGAATCACAATCGGCCTGCTCAAAAATATGATGGGTTTCGCACGCTTTATTTACACACCCAGGCATTTCACATTCTCCCATCAATACATTTGTATTATATACACTTTTTTTAGTATTAACAATATGATAACTATCACCGTTCAGTCTCAGTTGGATTTGCTTAGCCATCGATATGAATGTTTTATCTAATCCGAGTGACTCAGCAATTTTAATTCCGTAAATATTAGGACCAATACCTTCTTTTAATTTTCTATCAAATATGATTTTATCATTATCAAATGATACACTCATATGACAAATCCTAAGGTTTTTAATATTTTTAACCTCCTCTACATTAACTAATTCTGATAAGTGACTTGTAAACATATATGACGCTTTCTTCATACTTAGTGCGTGTAGAGATGCCGACACTAATGAAAGAGCAGAAGATACTTCGGTTGTAGAACATACTTCATCGCCTAGAATTAATGAGTTTTCGTCAGCACCGTTAAGGAAACTATGGATATCAAGACACTCTACTACGAAGGATGATTGGGCTTTAAAAATATTATCATTAGAAATAATCCTGGTAAAGATATTTTTATAAGGTTTGTAGGTGAATGAACCTGAAGAAACATACAGACCTGATTGTGCCATAATAAGATTTAATCCAACAGATTTCATCAGGGTGCTCTTACCACCAGCATTAACTCCGTAAAGAAGAATACCATCACAATCTCCTTTACCTAAAACAATATCATTTCGAATAAATTCTTTATCTGAAATACTTTCAATAATAGGATGGCGTAGATCGGTTGCGTCGAGGAATGCTTTATCAGCAGTCATATCGAGTGTAGGTCTATGATAGTTATTAGTTTTAGCAAGGTATGAACCACAAGAAACAAAATCAACATCAGAAATGAATTCGTTAATATTTTTAAGTAGATCATGACGAGTTTCATGGATATTATTAATAGTTTTTTCCCATAGAGTTTTATTCATATTTTTAATTCTTTTATTAAGAGTAATAAGTTCAGTTGATATTTTTCTGATAATATCTAAATCAATGATAGAATTAGCACCATCTTTAGGTTTTAATTTAATATCTGATTTATTGAATTCGTAGATAGTTTCACCCAATTCATTTTTAACATAGATAGATTTATTATTAATATTATTAAATTTATCTTGGATAGTTAAACCTCGTTTCCGAGTACAATAAATGAAGTGATCATGTTTCTCATTAAAATCATATCGAACAGCTTTAATATCTTTCTTAGTATCAATCATGCTACTGAATTTAATACAAATTCTATGGATATCATTCATCAGTTTAGTGATTCGGTCATCCAATGCATCAATATCAGGATAGATACCTTTTTTAAATAATGATTTTTCGATTGAGTTACTAGATGTGATACTGGTAAAATTATCAAATTCGAATGTATCACCGACATAATTATAATATTGGTGAAATTCTACAAAATGTTCCGCGTATTTCTCATATTGGACGCGCTCGTTTGATTTGATCAGATTACAGATATTAATAATAAAATCATAAGAAATATAATCAGAAAACAGATCATTTGTATCATACATATCAGTCAGTCCCATTTTTCTAAGAGATTTTTCTAGATCATTTATTTTACCAAGGTTCTTTCGTATATCTTCATAGAAATTATCATTCATAAAAATCTGAATATTATCATATGATTGTTCAATATATTCAGAATTCATACTAGGACATAGAAGTCTTTCTTTGAACTCCCGACGACCCATAGCTGTTTTACATTTATTTAATAGTGTTACTAAACTATCACCCTTACCTCTATAGAAATTATTATTATTAACTACATTGAGTTGCCTAACACCATCAGATGAAATAGTTAAGAAATCAATGTTATCAAGTTCGACCGGGTGTTCGATGTTATTGATTAAATCCGCCTTGTGTAAATAAACATGATGTAGCATCAAAATATATGATAAAACTACTTCAGGTTTTCGTTCTAAATTAAAAAACTCAATTGGTGTGAGCATCCCAGTCAGGTTAAATACTTTGCCTAAAGTTGAATCTTGATATGATACTTTAGAAAACATTTTAAGATCATTTTTATAAATATGGAAATTGTTAGTTTTATTAATCATATCAAAAAGATTAATTAAATCTTTATCAGAATAATCTACAGAATCAGATACATGAACAACGTTCTCAACAATAGAGAAAGATGACATAATACGATTAAGTTCGTTAATCCAATAAGAATTATCATTAATAGGAGATGATATATGATTAATAATGTTTCTTCCGGTTTGGACATTCATGAGAGTAATACCTACAGTATAAATAATTTTATCATTGATTTCGTCCGATGAAATATAAATACTTGCTAAGTAATTATCGATATCTCTGCTGAAATCGTTAATACAAGTGCCAGCCGAAACCACTTCAACAATATCTCTGCGCGGGTCAGGTGGTGGTGTCACTTGCATAATAACTACAATAGTATATCCTTCATCTATTAATACTTTTTTAAATTTATTAATCGAATGGTCTGGGAACCCTAGCATTAGAGGATTGTTAATTGAATGGGGTTTTTTCTTGTCTTTTCTAGTGACCACAATATTTAAAATATCACCTAATTCATGAAGGTTAGGACCAATAGTTAAATCATCTGTTGCTACAGAGTAGCATTCCATGAATGAACCGACCTGCATAAGGCAGATTGTTTTTCCATCGTATTTTTCAATACTTTCATTGTGATAGTCTGTGTAGGTTTTAAATATATAACTACCTTCGTCACTCATCATCGTTATATAGTATATTAAGAATATATTTTTAAATACAAAAGTATCATAAATTTGATTATTTAAATACTATTTAATAATATATATTGACTATGAAAACTATTTTATCTGTTAAAGGATATAAGATTCCAAAGAAATCTGTAACAGATGATCATATTTCTTTAATAAAGAAAGATTTGGTTATTAATCCATTCGCATTCAATATGATGGGTAATAAAGAGGAAGATAATTCATATAATATTTATACAGAATCTGATAAGTTTTATTATGTTCCTAGGTTCTGGGGTATTGAAAACTTTGGACCACCTAAAGTCAATAAGATACCAGAAGGATTAGATATTGATGTTAATTTTAAAGGATCAATGAGACCTTATCAATTAGAAATTGTTGATTTATATATGAAGGAAGCAAATAGTAACGGGGGTTCAATTATTAATTTAGCTACTGGTGGTGGTAAAACTGTTTTAGCATTATATATAATATCTCTACTAAAAAAGAAAACAATTATATTAGTTCATAAATCATTTCTGATGGATCAATGGTATCTCAGGATAACAGAATTTCTACCAGGTACTAAAGTTTCTAAAATCCAAGGAACTACTTTTGATACATCAGGTGATATTATTTTAGGTATGATCCAGACAGTAATCAATCGTGATATACCAGATGATCTAACAAACGAAATAGGATTATTAATTTCAGATGAATGTCATCATTTAAGCGCTGAGAAATTTTCTAATTCTTTAGTCAAATTAAATCCTAAATATTTATTAGGGTTATCAGCGACAGTAAAACGCACTGATTCGTTACAGCGTATATTTCAGTATTATTTAGGATCGATATGTTTTAAATCAAAAGTAGATAAGTCAACAGATGTTGAAGTCCGGATAATATCATATAATAGTTCTGTAATATCATATTGTAAGGACGAAAAACTATGGAATGGTAAGACTTGTAGGCCTCGTATTATTAATAATATTGCGAATCATGTTCCAAGGACCGAAGAGATTCTTAAAATAGCGTATAAGTGCTATGAAGAAGGAAGACATATATTGATCCTGAGTGATAGGAGAGAACACTGTATTTATATGTCACAAAAAATAAACGAACATTATAAAAGAGATGATGTAGCAGGAGTATATATCGGAGGAATGAAGATTAATGAATATGATAAAACTAATCTTTGTAAATGTATTGTGGCGACATATAGTTCTGTATCTGAAGGATATGATAACAAGACATTAGACACTCTTATATTATCAACACCGATATCTAATGTAGAACAAACTGTGGGTAGGATTCTAAGACAAACAAATGCTAATCATCCCCTAATATATGATATTATTGATGAGAATATAGAAACCATTAAGAGAGGATCATCAAAACGGATGGTTCTATATAAGAGACGAAATTACGATACATACTACAATGATGATACAGAAAAAATAGATTTTAAAAAGTCAAAGAAGAAAGACAAACCTGTATTTCAGATGGAGTGTTTATTGTAATTACTTAAAATTTGATTTTAACTTTATTGATATAATATATGTGTATAATGGATAATTCTGAACTACTAAATCTACAGAAAGAAGTTGAAGAGTTACGGAAATATAAAAAAGTTATAGATTGTATTAAAGGTGAAAATGGTGGTAGGTGTAATATATCTGATTTTCTGCCTGTAGATGATATACCTAAAAATGTTCAACTTAAATTATATGAATTTAATCTTGAAGTCAATAATAAATTTCCTATAACTCTGAATATACCATTTAAGAATGATGAACCATGTAATAATCAATCCTTAGGTAATCAAATACCTAATAAATTTAAAGAATATTTAATCAACGAACCTTTATTAAAAAATAAGATTAAATTTAATAAAATGAGCTGGGCGGGTTATCCCGATGAAAAAGTAATAATTGAAGGTATTGAATCACCCTTACTATGGGAATGGAAAAGTATTTATAGTAATGATGGAGATGGTGTAAGAATTGTTTTAAGTAAGTTTCCTAACAAAAGAATTCCTTTAACATTTAATGATTGTGTAAAAAAATATCACTTATGGATATGTTTAAATTATAATAAAGTGGTTGATAATGAAAGAAAGGTAACTGAAATCAATATTGAAAAAATGATAGTGCATTGTGTTTATTCAAATACTATTATTAATACAAAATTTGAATTAAGCACTTCAAGCAGTCAAATTAAAACTAATATAGATGAAGGAAATATTATAGTATTATAATACTAATATTAACCCTTAATCCTTTCTCTACAATAATTAATATACTTTTCATCTATATCTATCCCCATACCTGATAAATTGTATCCACCTCCTTCTAAATCATTCATTTTTTTTACAACTTTTAAAGTCGTCCCAGACCCTATAAATGGGTCAAGAATAGTTCCTTCCTTAAAATCAGATATTTTTATACAATGTTCTACTAATTCTTCTGGAAATATAGCAGGGTGTTCTCCCTTTTCTTTCTTAGATGTGATAGTTTTATATGGAATAAACCATGTATTTCCCTTACACCTTTTATCTTCCATCGGTAATCCTGTCTTTTTATCTATTTTATGAAGTTTTGTTTTCCTATCAATTAAATTACATTTGTATTCATACGGAACACCAACTGCTTTCTTATTCACTTTTACTTTGTCATTTTTAGTGAAGTGATATAAATCTTCATTTGTAACATTCATATATCGTTCTGAATTAATACTTTTAAAATGTCCAAATGTCTTATCAACTTTTTCATCGCTATCTTTATTTAATACACCATTAATATGAATAGATTTAACCCATACAATTTTATTTTGTAACACAAATAAATCTTTCAGTTTCAAAGCAACTTCCATTGAGATCCATGGATCTTTATTAGTATATCCCATATTTATAAATATGTGACCATCATCCTTTAAAACTCTTTTAAGTTCTACACAAATATCATAGATCCATTCTAGGTATTGATCACGAGGTTTTTTATCTTCGTATTTATGATACTTTAATCCAATATTATAAGGTGGTGATGTTGTAACTACGGAAATACTCTTACCAGGTATTTTTTTCAATTCATCTAAACAATCTCCTAATATAAACTCATATTTATCTTTTGTAATATCAGTTGAAACGTCCATATTAAATAATTAATATAATAAATCAAATAAATCAAATTTATTTATTCAATATTTAATAATCATCATAATTATTAGCTTTAGGTTTTCGTTCTTTATAAACAATTTTTTCTTTTATTTTAATAACTTCTTTAACAACTGGTTTAATACCTAATAGATCACCTAGTTCTTTTTTTTGAATATCATTTAATAAATCTTTCTTTTGTAGCAGTGTTTTTAGCATACAATAAATATAGAGAGGGTATTCATTTGTATCTTTAATAAGTTTTAAGGTTTCAGCAATATAGTAGTTTTCATTTTTAGGAATATCTTCATTATCATTATCATCAAAATCTCCGAATAATTCAACAACTTCTTCCATTAATTTATTTTATTATATTATATAGTATAAATGTCTATAAATGATTTTATTGAAACTAAATTATTACTCGTTTCTATGAGTATAGTTATTATGATTAACTATATTACTGATGATGATATTAAAAAAATAGTAATAAAATATTAATATATTATATAATATATGAATCTTAAAACAATATTAAAATATTTATTAACAATCATAATAGGTATTATAATGGGAACAATTTTATATAAAAATGTAGATCAAGAA
>Ga0209279_10000627_pt1 | contig 21933 bp, 37 predicted proteins | sample CoawatmetaG00DNA_3_FD_187508 | JGI IMG/M metagenome (GOLD analysis project Ga0209279, IMG submission 187508) | Marine microbial communities from the West Antarctic Peninsula - Coastal water metaG006-DNA (SPAdes) (version 2) | ecosystem: Environmental > Aquatic > Marine > Coastal ... | reverse complement strand
GACTATATCGTCGGGTACACAACGTCATTCACTTAAACATTCAACCCGTATAATATATAATAATATGTTCATCTTCATTGGAGTTATGTCTATCGCGGGGTGGTGGTGGTTGATACACGCTCGCCGCTCGCCGGCAGATCTTGACTCCGACTCCGACTCGATGCCATCACTCATATCCGACTCCGACTCCGACTCCGACTCCGACTCCGACTCCGACTCCGACAGTTACCAAGTTGATTCGGACAGTTATAACGACGAGGACAACGTGAGAACTGATTTGTATACCGATACACTGATGTCTCCACGTTGGACGACCCCCACTGACATTGAAAAACTCAAGAAGTTGGATGACGAGCTGGACAAATATATGGGTCGAGACGTCACCGAATAACTTTCGCAAATCAAATGTTGATAAATTCAAAAATACGGTTAATCAGAATTTTCTTAAAATAAAGACGTGAGTGTCAGATTCGTCAGTACCCGATACATTGTAATCGTCAAAAAACCCTTGTGTCTTTATAGTTGTCTTGTGGGGTAAAAACAACTCACTCTCTCACTCGCTCGTTCGTTCGTTTATTTTATTTCATAGATGCAAATCTTTTTTTAACACCGACCAAGGCGACCAACATATTCCGGGAGATCCTGTACACTTTGAATGATGTCTGTCTCCGACGGTTCCTCCGGTGGAGCGCAGCTCATCTGTCGCTCCATTCCGGTGAACTCGACATTCTGGGTCTCACCCGACATCTGGCGGCCCACCGCGGCGGACAGTCCACGAAAAGCTTCGTCAACACAGCCGGTATCAAATGTCATTGCGCTGTTTTGGTGTATACCGAGGGTCTGACCTTCGCCTATAGCGTCTTGATTGGCCCCCAAAAACACAAACTGGCACGTTTTTTTGGCTGTGAGCATACCAATCAGATCGTTGATATGTGCTTTAGAGTACACCTGACTTGAGTTCTCCTGTCCGTCGGTTAGGATGACAATTATCATCGGATTGGTGGCGATGTCGGTGGTGACCAGCACGCCAGAGTCCTTGATGGTTATCCCGATGGCGTCCAACAGTGCAGTGCCACCGCGCGGACGATATGTCTTGGTTGTTAGATGTTCGATCTCACGAATCGGCTTATTGGTGTATAGGGTGGTGTAGTCGTTTCCAAAGAGATGGAGACTTAGGGTACCATCTGGATTGTCGGTCTTCTGACTCTCAACAAAGGCGTTGAACCCGCCGATCGTGTCGGTAATACATTGAAACATAGACCCAGAGCGGTCGAGGATGAATGAAACGTTCGTCATTGTTGATCGATCAATCGTTCCGTTACTTACTTTCATTCACGCGTTTCGTTTTTATGTATACCATATATATAACAAACAATGGACACAGCGGCTCAAATCGGTATCGGCGTTCTATCTTTAAATATGAAATTATCTTAGATCACCTGGCAAATTTTTATTCAAAATATTATCTTCCGTTGTAGATAAAATAAATGTCAATACATGCAGTGACGTACGCGACCCATAACCAAGGGTTGTTCGACAAGTTGATAAACAATGACGTCGGAGTGAAAGTTGAGGTCCTTGGGTGGAACACAAAATGGAATGGGTTCAAAGATAAATTCATTGGAGTGTACGAGTTTTGTAACAGTTCAAAGTGCAACGATGACGATATCGTGGTCTTTATAGATGGATTTGACTCATCATTAAAGACTGACATTGAGACAGTCAAGTCCCGCTTTTTGGAAATGAACTGTAAAACGTTGTTTTCAAAAGACGCGCTAGAAATCAACAGTGTATTTGGGAAGTGTTTAGCGGATGGGACGATGTTGAATACTGGGCTGTATATGGGCTATGTCAAGTACCTGAAACTGTTACTGAAAGACGCCATCAACGACACATGCAAAGATGATCAACGGAGTATGAACACGCTGTGCGGAAAGTATTCAGACATTATTACCGTCGACACTGACTGTAGAATTTTCAAGAACTATTCGCCATTTGATAAACTGAAAACTGTCTCATATAACACCTGTATAGTATCATATCCAGGTAGTGCATCGGTCAATAGATACGTGCGCAGCATCAAAGAGTATGCTCAATTTTTTTACAAGTATGTGGTTCTTATGTGGTTGATGGCATTGTACTTCTTTCGTAAAGATATAGATATCGTCGTCAGATATTTAGTACCGATAATGGCAATTTTTTTGTGTTTGTATTACACTTACGCTGACCGAAGCTGCTCGTCGTGACCGGTAGACCCAAACCCATCAGTCCCGCGGTCAGTGTCGTTATCAAAATCAGCGACCTCCACGACGTCTGGACATTCACACCGCTCCAGGATCAGCTGGGCGACCCTAAAACCTGGCTTGATGATGAAGGCACTGTGTTTGTCGTGATTGAACAGCACGATCTTGACTTCCCCACGGTAATCACTGTCAATCACGCCAGCCCCGACCTGGATGCCGTGTTTGACCGCCAGCCCCGACCGCGGTGCGATGCGTCCGTAGACGCCAGCCGGAAGTTGAATTTTGATGCCAGTGTTCACCACGGCGCGGTGACCGGGGAGGATGACGTGGCCGTCGCTGCTATGGAGGTCATAGCCAGCCGCGCCTGGAGTTGAGCGCACAGGCAGTTTTGAGTCCGGGGTGATTTTGATGATTTTGAGTGACATTGTTGTTTTTTTTTCTCTTGATTGTGATTACACTGTAAACAGGTAAAGTCTCTAAATGGGTTCGTACCACAGCAAAGACGATCTCGAAGACCTCGAGCACTCACTTGCCGTTGGTTTTGATGTAATCCTTGGCAAACGCCTCGTCAGGAAGCCAGTGCCGGTCGTAAAAGACCTGGTAGTCGCTGGTACTGATAAGGCCGACTTTACCACGATAAAACCACGTGGTGTAGTTCTCACCTACATCGGGTGGGTTCAGGTCTTTGAGTAGAAGCTTGATGGCTTCGCTGATGGTGTTGAATGGTCGATCGTAGAACCGAACCGTTCCTAGGCCTTGATCGAGTATGCCCCGGTGTCCATCATAGGTGATGCGCATTTTTTTTAACTCGATGTATTACCTTATAAATTAATTAACTTTCTTAAACGATTTTTTCGTGGTTCGAAGCCACCAAAAATTCAACAAGACTGGCGAAAACAAAAACAAAATTGATTTAAAATAAAACGGCGTTTGATTGGATAAGAAATGATGAATATCGAAAATCAAGATGGTATCAAGTATATGCAATCGGGTGCGATCGATAAGAAATCGGTGGATTTAATTCTCACCGATCCACCGTACATTATCTCCAAGGAGACCGGGATGAACACACACTATAACAAGATCAATGGCGACAGTGAAAAACTCAAAAAAACAGAGGCGGAGTGGCTTGCGTTCACGAATGAGAAAGAACAGTCATCAACATTCACCACCGAACAAAAAAAGAACTTTCTCGCGTTCGGGACGATTTACGGGAAGAAGTACGGTGTCAAAACTGACTACGGCGAATGGGACAAAACGTTCACTATGGAAATCCTTGACACGTACATCAAAGAATACTATGAGAGACTGCGCCCAGGTGGAACGCTCATCATATTTTTTGACATATGGAAGATAACGCCTCTCAAAGAGTTACTGGAGAAGCATAAATTTAAACAGATCCGGTTTGTTGAGTGGTTGAAAACCAACCCACAACCAATCAACAGTAAAGTGAACTATTTAACGAACTGTCGGGAGATTGCCCTGTTAGCTGTCAAAGGTGGTAAGCCAACGTTCAATAGTTCATATGACAAAGGTGTATACTCATATCCACTCCAAGGTGGTAAAATTCGGACACACCCGACCCAAAAAAGCTTGATGCTCTTTGAGGATCTCATCCGCAAACACTCGAATGAAGGGGATACCGTTGTGGATACATTCTTGGGTGGCGGCACAACCGCATTGGCGTGTAAGAACACCGGGCGGGTGTTCAAAGGATGTGAGATCTCGCTCGAATATTTCAACAATGCAGTGGAGTTAGTGAAGGACTGAAATCACCTACTAAAGAAAAATTAAATCTCAACCCATATGTAATAATTATAACACCAACCAATGAAGAAGTTTATCATTAATAGTAATAGTAGTACCATCACCGTCATTTCGATCGCAGTCATCATCGCCTCTGTCGCGGTCCTTGCTTTTCTAAAGCGACCCGCCCCTGTCGTAGAAGCCGCGCCGCCGCCACCGACGACGACAGAGGTCGTAACAATTATCAGGAATGAGGAGGAACCGCCGCCGGAGTATCGCCGCAATGGACCATACAGGGATTACCGCCCACGTAATTTTCAGCAGATCGGACTATTGACGGAGACCACTACTGGTGAGGTGCTTCCGCTATGGGGGCGAGGTGCTCCCAACTACCGGGATCGATGGAACTACTACTCGTCTACTCCTGGTCAGCAGATATATTCTTTACCGGTGACCAGTGCGGATGGGCGCGACTGCACTGAGGATATGGGGTGCAACGAACTATACGGTGGCGAAACTGTGACCGTGTTTGGACAGACGGGTGCATTCGAGGTGAAGATCTACCGGATTGAACAATACCCCTATATGTGAGTTAATATTGAATTCAGTTTTGACATTCTCCGTACAAGGTGACATACCAACACAAACAATACAATATTAAAAAAGATGACCGTCATTAAATAAGGAAACGCTTTCCGCTTCAATGGATTTACAATGCGTTTATTGAGTGCGTCATTATCGAGCATCATATCTATTGCCTGATTCGTAAGACTGTCCATCGTCGTCGTCAAACAATGGATCGGTTCGTTAGAATACTAAAAGAAAAAGAGTTTGACGTCCCCTCCTCACCGCCGCAGTGGATGGAGATTGTCGGTATCATCCGGAAAGGGGTGGACTGTCTATGTGTTCACGGTAAAACGGGTATTGGAAAGTCATACCTGGTCAAAAATATTATCCTCCGCGGAATTCCGTGGGTTGAAATGACCGAGGATGTCCTGCGCAGTAAATCGGCAACCATTGATTTTTTTGACAAGGTCGGTGGGTCCAGAACACGGATCCTGATAGACGAAGACAACCTGGAACTAGTCGGGTTCAGGGAACTGGTGGACGTCGTCGTCAATCAACAAATCATCCTGATCACCACCCGATATCCGACACATAGTGTTATTCTTGATCTATTCGATACAGTGGAAATCAAACCGATGTCAGTGGACCGAATGGTGAGTGCGATTGGCCAGGTTCGGTTCCCCAATATTGACATTAAACACATCAGGGACATCGCAATTCGGTCTAGAGGAAACATCCGCACATTTTTGATCTCATTGGAATTTGCAGTTGACGAGGGGTCCCGGGATATATTCAAGACCCCGAAAGAGTTTGTGTTGGACTTAGTATGCAAAGATCGCGATGAGCCGGAGGATCCCCGAACCCACGTCTGTCAAGGTGTGCACGAACATGGCTACACGTGGGGTGTCATTCACGAAAACTATCTGGATGACCAGAGCATGACAATCGAAAATATGGTGTCTATCAGTGACGGGATGTCCAGTGCTGACATACTGGACACCATCATATATAGTGACAGTTCGGTAGATACGACATTCGCACTCTTTGCACATTTTGGCATAGTGGCACCGTCCATAAAATTGAATCACTCACTGGACGTCTCCAAGATGCGACCGGGGAGTTCGTGGACCAAATACAATAACTTTAAGATGCGGGAGATAAAAATAAAGGCATTGTCCTTCAAGAATGGATGCACAATGTACTGCAGTAACCACGAACACATTCAAGGCTTTATGTTTTATATGCGTATGGGGAACACTGACCTTCTCCGAAACTATGGACTCGAACCATCTGATATGGACGTCATCAATCACATCGCGGGAGGTGGTTTATCTACAAAGTTAAAAACAAAAGCCTTACAAAATCTAAAAAGGAAACTTATTATATCTCAATAATAATGAGGACCAGACAACAATGGAAAAACAAAGAAACCGCCGACAATGAGGATGTAGCGACAACCACCACTGCCGCCGACATCGCACAAGAGGACGATGAGTTTCGGGTAGTAGGTAACAATATCTTCTTTTATGCTGAAGTTACTACCGAGTCCGTACTCAAACTGAACACCACAATCACGCAGATGGAGGTCGACCTACTCAAGAAGTCAATTGAGTTTGGATTCGAACCCGAAATCAATCTGTACGTTCACACACAGGGTGGCGACGCATACGCCGGACTCAGTGCGATGGATCACATTCACAATTGCAGGGTTCAAATCAACACTATTGTGGATGGGCACGTCGCGAGTGCGGGGACGTTTATCATTCTCGGGGGTCACTATCGATATATGAAGAAGCACTCCCAACTGCTCATCCATCAAATGAGCATCGAGGGTTTTTGGGGGAAATACGACGAACTCAAGGACGAACTCCACAACTCGTCCAAACTGATGTCTATCATCACCGGAATCTATACCGAATACACCGACGTCACCGAAAAGATGCTCAAGAAGTTTATGAAGAAGGATATTTACATCAGCTCGGATGACTGTCTCAAATACTCAATTGTTGATGAGGTTTATTAGCAGCCCGGTGGTCTCTGTTTCGCTTGATCAGGTAAAGGACCATCAAAAAAATAATCATCACACACGCTTTGGTCATTGGACTACTTTTTTTAAAAACACCAGGATCGACGACGAGAGTGGTGGTGTCCCGATTGCCGTACACCCGATGTATCCTGTTATAATCAACCACATCCGCGACCATTCTATTTATTTATTTAGAAACACATAAATAAATAAATAAATGGAAAACTACATCATCCAGCTTGACCTCGAACGGAGCGACTACGAAAATATGATTCGGTTGCTCACCGATAAAGAAGGGTTCAACTTTGTGAAGAATGGGTTCGGTAACACGACCAACCCGAAAATACTCCTTAGTGCCTTCTTGATCAAAAATTTCGGTGAGGACTATTTTGGCCTTACGGCTAACGACTCGCTGTATCGGTCCGCGGTGAAAGTCGCGTCGTCGCTGCGCTTCGGTGGCGTTGTGGTACAGTCGGAATACATCGACTTCTTCGACGCCTTTACCGATTGGCGGGTCATCGATATCAGAGAAATGCGTCACGAAATATCGTCGGCGACTGATAGTCTCAATCAGATGATGGTCGATGAACCAATAGACGACGCAGAGGAACAGTGGAACCAAGGGGTTGCCATCAACCTCCAGATAATGAACACAACCGAGACGCTTCTCAAAAAATACGGGGAGTCGCCGCCATCAGGATCAAGATCAGGTGGGTGACTTCAACAAGAAATTCAGTGAGGACGTCGACGCCACCGCAGCTTTCTTGGTCGGTTTCGAACGTCTCAACTTGAGAGTCTCATTCGTTGACGTGCTCGACTTTTCAATCTTACTCATCAGGTTGGCGTTGGCGTTGGTGCCCCTTCCGCCGCCCGCCTGATACTCATCTTTTTCGGGTGGAAGGACAACCGTGTGGAGTGTGTGCGTTTCATTTGGGTAATGAACTCGGATCTGTACAGCTGTCGTTTGACGGAACTCCTCGATGGTCAGGGTTCCACCAAACACTTTGAGGGCATTTCGGTCCGGAGCGACCGAGGTCGGCGTGTACTTCTTGTCGGGGCTTGACATACTCCTTTTCATCAATGAGATGTTGCCACATATAATACCGCCTTTGTTGACACCATGCTTGTCCAGCACATAGGCCTTTGAACAGCTCCACGAACAGAAATGTCCCGTTGTGTAGAATTTTTTGAGACGATCGTCATACTTGTACGGGAGATGAACCTCACATTCCTCTGGAAACGGATGACAACACCACCAACACCAGATCTTAGACGATGCCGATGTCATTTAAAGACAAAGGGGACAATGTTCTTTAAATGACAATGATTCTCAGTATTGATGTGGGTATCCGCAACCTGGCAATGTGTCTCCTCGACAACAAGAACGGCGACAACGAAGTCATTCAGTGGGACGTGTCTGGTGTCCCACCCCAGCACGCCGACGGGCTGTTCCGGTCTCTCTGTGACCACCTCGACGAACGCCCGTGGATACTTGGCGCCGACACGATCCTGATCGAGAAACAGCCCGACAAGAACCGCAAGATGAAGACGGTCGAGAACTTCCTGCAGACCTACTTTATCATCAAAGGACGGCGGGACGCCTCGGTCATCATTTACGACGCCCGACACAAAGTCCCGGACGTGGCCGGTCCGGGGAAAGCCCGGTACCGCCAACGGAAGCTGACCTCTATCGCCAGATGCAAGGAGTTCCTGGAAAACTCGGACGTCAACCGACACTGGCTAGAGGACACCTTCAACAAATCCAAGAAGAAGGACGACCTCGCGGACACCGTGATGCAGGCTCTCAGCTACACCAAACGGATCGAGGTGACCCGCGGCGGCGGTGGTGGTGGTGCGGCTGCCACCAAAAAAGCAGAAAAGAAACTGACGTCCAGGAAGCCCAACGAGCACCAGAAGGATACGCGGTACTCAGTGTCTAACTTGGTGTGGTTCTGTAAAAACACGAAAGACCACGAGGATCTGAAGAAGAACAAGCGGTTTATGAAGGACCTCAGTCGGTACTACACCTCACTCGATGAACTTACTCAAAAAATAGGTGTATCAGTATAGTCTCCCACACGTCACCATACAATAAATAAAATAAAAATATGGAATACATACTTTCAATTGAAAAGAAGAAAGGAAAAGACATTGGTATAAAGAATGGAATACATCCTAAAGATTTAGAAGAAGGACAGTATCCACGCGTTGGAAAAGAAGGTTATGATAAAAAATTAAAGTTTGAAGATATTCTCAATATTGCTTACACGATTACTAAACCTAAGCCCAATATAATCATTAAAAATGGAACGGGTAAGTGGTACATAAAACATAGTGATCTAGATAGATTAGATGAATCGGTAAACAAAACGAAAGGTTGGAGAAACGTAGAGAACGCAATAATGTATGTGATTATGTGGGAGTAAAAAATCGTTTTAAATATCTCTAATTTTTAAAAATTCAATTAAACAAAAATAGGTGTACCAGTATAGTCTCCCACTGGTCACAGCACACGCACACACGCAAATACATTCAATTATTACTAATGCGGTGCGTTCAGAAAACTCGAAGCGGTGCAGTGTGCAAAAACGCGCGGTGCAGTGAGACAAAGTACTGCAATCTGCACATTCCGGACTGCCCCATCTGTATGAACAAGCTGAGCCCGTCGGGTGGAGAAGGTGACCCGATTAAGACCGTCTGTGGTCATACCTTTCACGCCAAATGTCTGGACACGTGGCTCGGCGGCGATTGCCACAACCAGTGTCCGATGTGTCGGGCAGTCCTTAAAAAGCCGACCCTGAAGGTCAGTGTGTGTCCGACCATAATAGACCGAGTGACAGTGGCCATTCTTCGACCAATCCTCAATGATTTTTTCGAACGCGGCTTGCTACGGAGCAACTACCTCGAGATTTCATTGGACACAGTCAGCGGTGACATAAATGCGACCGATCAACAGTCGGGAGAGTTTATCGGGACGATTCCGGTTTAAAAACTTACGACGAAATCTCACAAAACAATAATATGAATCTTATTGACGTGACTGTTATTATTACCAACGACGACGACGATGATACGGAAGAGTTCGAAATTACGTTGCTTGGTGATCGGCTGTCCGCCACAACGGTCCGATACCTTGTTCTGACAGGAAAAAAGTATGAACGGCTACCCCTTTATAAGTTCGAGGATACTGTTGAGACCTTTACAACGGAATGCATCTCTGGATTTTATGATGACGCCACCACACCAGAAGATTTGGGATACATTCAGATCAAACCGGGATACTATATCCACCCTACCAATGACGACACGGACGACGATATGCTCTACAATCCGAGCGACGAGGACGAGGAGTCCTGAAAAAAAAAATATGTACAGTAATTAACCTACACCATAATATGCCACGACTAAATAATACAAACATCGCTTTCGGTGTCACTTTTCTCGCTCTCGTTAGTATATACATCGCAAGGTGCTCTGTATCAAATACCAACACTACCGAACCATATTGTTCACGATGTGCCGGGGCAAGGTGAACGAAGAAGAAGACTGCCCAGTGTGCTTCACTGATAAATCTGTAACATGCAACCTAGTCTGCGGGCATTCATTCTGTCACTCGTGCATCAAGGAGTGGTACTCTAAAGGCGAGGCCGGTCGATCGTGTCCGATGTGTCGCAAGCCTCTCTACTTCAAAGGTATGTACAAGAAACAACTCGAATGGGACAATGAATATCTTCAAAACGAACTCAGCCGAGTGTTTGCGAACTCGTTTGACGATATTCTTGATGAGGCTACTTTTGATTATCTAATCACCCACTCCAAACACCCGCGGTGGGGCGCGTTTATCCTGATGATCCAGCTTCAGGAAATGGAAAAGAAGTTCATGAAGTTGAAAGACTGGTACGACCCAGATGAACTGCAGGACGAGCTTGATGATGATGACGAAGAGAGTGGACAAGCGGTTTTGATTGTACGTATTATGTTATACGATTTTAGATACAACATACCAGACAAGTATACATTTAAAAATATAAATGCTCGTCGTATTAAATGGCGATGATGGTGTCACTCAAGAATATCTTTCGGGTGTGGCGGAAACAAACACAATTCACAAATAGTTGGGCAGACGACGACGACGACGAACTCCCCCCGCTTCCCTCTGACTACTATTAATTAATTAAAGCTAACCTGCGTATTAATATCAACAAGTCAAAGGAGAGTATTGACGATGACAGGAGTTTACAGCCCACCCGCAAATGCTTTCTACACTCAGATCGATCTTCCTGCGTACATAGTGCCTGCGATCTTCATCGGACGGGACGGGTGTTATTTCAAAAAGATCACTGACCATTCAGGGAGTCAATACATTTGGTACGACGGTACCCGTCAAGTGATTGAGGTGTGGGGACCACATTACAGTCTTCAGCCAGCACTGCGTCTCCTTCGTCAGCGAATGGAGACGTTTCAGGAATCCACGCTGCTCTACGACTGGTACCTAAACCTTAACGACCACAGCCGCGCGATGGTTGAATTTGGAAAACAGTAGGAATAAAAATACAAAAAACACGAGGAATTTAACAGGGATTTTCGGGAAAGGTGGTGGTGGTGCGGATGCAGCGGCGACAGTTTGTTGAGCGATGACAAATCGATCGATGTTGTAGTTGAACAGATCAATTTTAGAATTCAACTTATCAAGTACTTGCGTAAGCTGAATTGTGGAATTATCCGAACCGTCTGGCGGTGGGAGGTACGTGTCCATTATTTATTATTATCTGTATTATAATAATAAATAATAATAAAAAAACAAATGGAAGCTCGCATTGTTATTTTTTTCAGTATTATTGTCCTTATATCATTTCTACGAGAACAAAATGTTAAAAAATGTAAAGATCCGACTCGTTCAACTTACATAATTTCCTTTATCCATCACATTATAGCAATCTATATGATGATTGGAACGTTATGTTTCGGAAACCCGGTCCTCCATTTATTTGTTTTATTATTGCTATTGACAATATGGAAAACAAGCCATCATACGTTTGGCGTGGATGACGCGTGCCCAGTGACTGTTGTGTACAATAACATGTGTGGGTTTCCGGTAACAGATGGGTTTAATGACATTATCCGCATAGTCACATTAAAATTTACGAATATGCGCGTAACAGCATGCATTATACTCCTTTATGATCTGTACATTATTCGTACCACCACATAAACATATCGCGCGCGTATATAGTAAAAGTAAAGATGTATTCATATGATACGGTGTGCGAGACTGAAGGTATCTGCAGCGCGTGGGGCCGTGGAATTCACCTCCGGGAACACAGTGACGATCACTCCGTGTTTTTTATTAATGACCAATCCGGAAAGTACACTGACACCCGGACGACCAACCACATCACCTACGTCGGTGAACAGCACAGAGTCGCGGCGAATCAGCAATTGGTCAAGTGGGTGGATGACTATCACATCGGGGTGCGGAACACGCCGCGGACTATCCGGGTCTATGCGAAACTCACACTTGCTTCGTGCGCCGCAGTTACCAAAGAAGGTCGACTCTGTAAAAATAAATGTCACAACGAGTTCTGGATGTGTGGAAGACATGGCGGATCTACACATCCAAAAATTGATATCAGTAAACAGTGGGTGTGTGTCGGAGACTTTGGCTTAACCTATTATCATCACTGTGACACTGCCGGTACCTTAAAATTTTCATTGGTTGAAAAACCGATCGACTTTTCTAGGTGCTTGGACTCGGACTCGGACTCGGAAAACGAAGAAAATTGATGTACGGTGAATCACCTTCAGCCTCGCGGTACTTCCAAATAGTTCATTCTTTTTACCACGTACACATACACACAAACTCACAAAAGAGATGACTCACGAGCCGCGCAACGCAAAGGACCTCACCGGCTTTGGTGCTAAACATTTCAGAGTCGATATCGATATGTTTCTCCCGGTGACTCACGAGCCGCGCAACGCAAAGGACCTCACCAGCTCCGGATCTAAACATTTCAGAGTCGCACCCGGTGGCTTTCGTCGGGCGAAATTAGCGGTCGTCGCCACCACCACCATAACGGTGGACGAAGATCCAAAATTGATGAAAGCCATTACCCGAACCAGAGACGTGTACCAAGCCCATTTGGTCAAGAAACGCGCCAGAAGTATTAAAATGATCGACATTCACGAACTTCCTGAATCGGTCAAAAGTGTCGCGGCGACCGGCACTCGAGCCGCAATCGAAAAGTGTCAAGCTGTGACTCTAACTGGCAAGCCGTGCCCTTTTAGGAAAATTAGTGGGACCGATCACTGCAAAAAACACAAAGTAATGGGCGATGGCGATGCGGCAATGGCGATGGCGAATCTGTGATTAGAAAAAGAAAGGGGGAGGAGGGTACCAAAACGTCACATTGGAAAGAAATCGAATTCGACTTCTAGCCACTTCATTATATTATTTTTGCGGTGTCTTCGACAAATTAACTACTAATTCGTGTCGAAGTCTTCTAAGTTTTTTTTCCGCTGCATTCTGTTGATTCTGTTGATTCTGTATTGACTTTGCGAGATTATGTAGATATATTTGATGCTGAACATTGGCTATTTTTTGTTTATTACCGATTTTTATCGCTTGCTGCTCAATAATTTTCAACTCACTCTTGGTTAGGCTTTTGAGATAAATTCGGTACTGGTTCTTACGTTTTTTGGCATTCGCACGAGCCTTATTCGACTCGGCTGCGGCATTCGCGCGAGTCTGTCTTTTATTCACAATGGCCTTCTCACGGGCCTTTTTCAATGCAGCTGCGGCATTCGCACGGGCCTTAGTCAATGCGACTCTTTTATTCGCACGGGCCTTAGTCGTCAATGCGGCTCTTACTGCAGTTAGTTTATTTTTATACATTTTTAAATTTGTTGCACCATACTTTAACGCAACCAACTTGTTATACTGAATAGCCAGTTTTTGTTCAGTATTTAAGAGTTGGTTCAGACTAAAATTTGATAGGTTTACCATTGACAAGTGGTTGGGGTTTTTTTTTTAAATATAGGTTAGAAAAAAAATATGTATGATACGGTACTCCCATACACACAAACAAATAACAAATAACAAATAACAAATAACAAATAACAAATAACAAATAACAAATAACAAATAACAAATAACAAAATGATAACGACAGGATTAATGACGACGACCTATATTCGTCCTCGTATCCGCGAATTACAAATTACCTCTGTATCCTCAAACACTCTTGCTTTTCCTGAACAGTTTCCAGAAAAAAGCACAATGAATCGATGCATCCAAGGACTCCACGCTCCACCACTGAAACTTCGAGTCGCGCCGCGTTCACAGCCTATCGCAGAATGGGCGTCATATCTCGGTCTGCAGGCTCTGAGTGGGAATGGATTATCGATTAATCAGATCGACGCCGTCGTGATCCAACATCGGCGGTTGGATATCCTCCGTGCGACATTCAAAGAGTGGGCAAACGTAATCAAGTTGAAAAAGGTTGTCGAACCGATCAATGTTCCGCGTGATCCGTACCACATTTTTGTACACACAAAGGTCCTCAAAAAGAGCGGTAAAGTGAAAGTGACTATCGATTGTCCGATGGGTAAGCACTATGATCAGTACAGGGACACCAGTACTCCGCCACCGACACTGGGTGATCGACTTATTGCCGCGAAGCGGTTCGGGTATCCAGAGTATGTGCTCGAGAACATTATCAAGGCGGATGACCGGTGGTATAAGCGCCTCCCTGATATGGAGAAGATGATTATCCGCGTATTCGGTGAAGGTAAATCTAAACCACCAACCGCCGCAGCTTTAGCGAAAGCCAAGAAGGTCGCATCGGCTGCCAGAATGAAAAAGTTCAAAGGCAAGTCCAGAATGCTGGTGGTAAACGGCGTCGACGAAGAACTCTAAATAATCCACGGGTGGGCTTTCCGTTCCTTGTCTGTGCGGACCAGCTGAACAACCAACAAGAAACTCGTGACGATGAAAAAACTCTGTTCGAAATCGTGTGTGAGACCGAAACTCACAAAAAAAAGCATCACGAACTTGATCAGTGGATGATTCAACACTTTTTCCAATTTTTCAGGTTTGGTTACCAAGCCGTATGTGTTTGTCCCGAATACCGCCTCGTACATCGCCAACAGTCCCAAAAATTTAAATCCGTTTGAGAGCTTCTTTTCCTGTACACTGAATAGGTTGTGGTGGTTTCCAGTGTATTTAAGTCCACCGAGTGACGCTGCCAACATAAACAGTATCATCGGCATAGTCATAGTCATAGTCACACGTGGTTTATTTTTAAAATAGAGATAAGATAAAAAATTTGTGTACCACAGAGAACCTACAACACACATCTACCTTACCTACAACACACATCTACCTTACCTACAACACAAATATGGGTTCTTACTGCCCAATCTGCGATGAATTTGTTGACAACCTGGACAACTGTGAACTTCCTTACGGTGGTGCCCCCGCTCCTTGTTACGACGGTGAACCAAGTGATCGATCAGCGCCTGATTATGATGAGTACTATGACTATGACCGTTGGCCCGCGAGACGTCCGTGGATTAATGTCCCTAAATCACCACCGTATCAAGAAAACTTAGATGCTTTGGAAAATACCTACTATGCGCCAGAGATTTTTTTTCTTGCTTTTTCACCTTCCAAAACTACACGAAGTAGTACTTTAAAATTCCGCGCTCAAAAACTTCGACAGAGTATCTCCCCTCTGTTGAACTTGCTTCCACAGACGACGGGGATTGAGAATAAGCTGGTCATTGTGGATCAGGTTTACGCTTTGTTGAAGGACAATCGAACTCTCTTACACAAATACAACAATTTGTACAACATAACGATATCCAAGCTTGACGAATTCACCGAGAAATTTCCTGAAGCACAATACCTAAAAACAGTCAGGTATCAGTTAATTAAACGCGGGAGACGCGCGTAGTTTAAACAGTCGTGTGTGTGTGTGTTCGAAACCCAAAATCTTCCAGATAAAAAAAACAAATAATATATAAAAAATGTGTACGAAAGGAGACCTCCTTCTAACATTGCTATACAGTTTACAAATCAGCTCTGTCTCTCTCGATCACACTAATAAGAATAAGAATGACGATGATGACTACTATCCGCAACAATGTGTTTGTCACGACGATCTCCAAGTTTCTTGGTCTCATCGCCGTGACAAACATTTTACATTTTGCTCTGATTCATACTTACACCAGAATGTGCAGCAAACACATCCTGTACTCCTTCTTCAACTTCGGATCTCCTATGTGCCAATTCATTAATCACACTCAGTATGAGATTTCAAAGCACTATATCACCATCTGGGCGAGTGCGGCCACGGGTCTAACAGTCTGGATCGTGAGTAAGTTGGCATATCAGCCTCCTCCGGTGGAAGAGTAAATAATAAGTAATAAGTGTACAATAAAAAAAACAAATTCTACCCAAAATTGGTGTACGGATAGTTACCTTTATTTTATATATAGATATATGCGTTCATCTGTTAAACCAATGAAGAAGGACTTTATTTATTTCGGGAGTGGAATGGACCGTGAAATGAGTAAGTTGTCTAATTTCTGTGCGTGTGAATTTGAGTTTATGGATTACCGTTGGCCGAGTTCTGAACACGCATTTCAGGCAATTTTGAAGGTTGACCCTTCGGATTGGGATCGATTTAGTGTCGGTGGTGACCTATCAGTTTTGGGTGAAGACAAAGTAAAACATTGGGGTGTGAAAAAAAACGGGAAATTAGCGATGGTCGGGATTGTAGCTAAAATGGCAGTGAAAAATCCTGAAATGTTAAACCTGAAAATGGTAAAGAAGTCGCCTCGCCCTTTTAAATTCGATGAGTTATTCTTGAGGATTTTGATGGCGAAGTATACTCAATGTGAAGACCATCGGTCTGTGTTGTTGGAGACAGGTGACAAACGATTAATTGAGTTTTCTAGAGGTGCAAAACGTGAAAGTTTGAAAGGAAAATCGCCATTTTGGGCTGGATTAGTTGACAAGGAAACTGGTGTAATGTATGGTCAAAATATGCAAGGTGAATTACATATGGCAATTAGACGAAGACTTCGTAGTTAAAATTTTTAAAAAAAAAACTAGAATTCACTAAAAAACGTGTACCGACAGTAACCTCATTAAACTATATCCAGTATTATTTCATTAACACTTAACAATGTCTCCTCAAGAGTATGATCAGTGGTTGAAGACCAAGGCGTCGTATCAAGCCAACCTCAAGGCCGGTATTGGACACGCAGCTTCAATCAAGACACTCATCAACAAGATCGACACAAAGTTGACTCGGGCGGTTGTTCGGTTTTGAATGAATTTGTTTTTACTTTCTTGGAATCCACACGAATGTGCCAAAAATCATTGTGATAAACACGTTGTCAAAATGATTCTCGAATTAACACAGATGCTTTACACAGCTTGGCAAATTAATAATAACTCTGATCTGCCAAGCTGTGCACCTAAATGTCTATCAACTGGAAAATATGGGTACAAAAAGTTATCAAACCCGAATCACCCAATGGCTAAGTGGGTTCGTGAAAGTAAATGGAATTATACTTTCACAATTAAACTTTCGATTTATCTTGGGTTTGAGTATACGTACCGATACTCAAAATATCACTCGTGTGAATCTCATATTCTGTGGCTCTCTTCGAATTTTCCTGTTTTTAATTGTGTCACACGTACATCTATTCCTCAATGTATGCCCGACCAATACAAAGTAATTGATGACCCAGTGAAAGCTTATCAGAATTATTACATAGGTGATAAAATGGGATTTGCTAAATGGACAAAAAGAGAACAGCCTTCATTTATTTTATAAAAGGATACACCCCAATTTTTTAAAAAAACCAAACTCCTCAAAAAAACGTGTACGGTTGGTAACCTTAACCATACAATACCTTACTGATTGTCATTTATCTCACTCTTTCATTATGGACTCCATTGTGCAAAACGCTTACCGCCTCGCCACTTCGCGCCTCCGTGGCCGGCTCTTCGCCCCGTACCAGCGCGAAGGAGTCCTGTGGATGCTCTGGAAAGAATTAGACACTGAACGCAAGACTGTTCACGGTGGATTTCTTTGCGATGAAATGGGCTTGGGTAAGACGGTCCAGACAATCTCGGTCATTCTGGGAAATCCGAAGCCCCGAACCCTGATCATTGTCCCCAAATCGATCGTCACCCAATGGGAAGAAGAGATTGAGCACTTTGCGCCGACCGATCTGAAAGTCACGGTTCACGATGGAGCGGGACGGACCAAAGACCCCAACGACCTCCTCGATGCTGATATCGTGATTGCACCGTACAGTGTGATGGTCGAGCGGGGCGAGAAGACCAAAGGCGAGCCAACGGTTCTGCACCGAATCAAGTGGGACAGAGTGATTTTGGATGAAGCGCACGAAATCAGAAACGCTTCATCCAAAATTAGCAAGAGCCTGTGTGCTCTTAATGGGACGCACCGGTGGCTTTTGACCGGAACACCGGTCTTCAACTCGATCAAGGACTACATTTCCCTGTGCAAGTTTCTGGGGATCGACAAGAGTCTGGTTCAGGCAATGCCCGCCAAGATCCGCGAGCAGTTCATTCTGCGGCGGACCAAAGAAGATGTTGCCAAGTTCAACGAGCGACTGCGCTTGCCCCCGTGCGATTTCCAGAACGTTGAAGTGGAGATGTATCCCGAGGAGATGGAACTGTACCAGACGATCTTTGACCAGAGCCGTGAAACGATCAAGGACATCACCAAAAACTCCGAGAACGTCGCTATGCACACGATGCACATTTTTGAGTGCTTGCTCAGGTGCCGACAGGTGATGATCCATCCGCAGCTCTACTTGGACGGAATGGCTCGGAAGACGGATGAGGACTCGCCCGACCTGTGGGAACACGGTTCAAAGAAGATCGATACATTGGTGGAGATGATCCAGACCCATCCCAAAGAGAAGACGCTGATTTTTTCGCAGTTCATCGGTGAAATGGAGATTATTCACCAGAAGCTGTTGGATCTTGGTCTGACGGTTTTCCGGATTGACGGGTCGGTGTCCAAAGAAGGTCGGGTCGAACAGATTCGTCAGTTCCGTGGTGGCGCTAGCTCAGTCTTCATTATTCAGATCAAGGCGGGCGGTCAAGGGTTGAACCTTCAAGAAGCGACCCGGGTCTACATTACCGCCCCGGCTTGGAATCCGGCGACCGAACTCCAGGCGATTGGTCGGAGTCACCGAACCGGTCAGACCCAGAAAGTATTTGTCCGCAAACTGATCTGTGTAGGTAAAGAGGATCTGCCGAGCATCGAACAGTCCATTATGAATCTGCAAGGGCACAAGGCTCAGGTCTGCGCCGAAGTTCTGAACGATCCGCGCTTAGCTGAGCAAGTCCCGGTGAACTCCAAATCCAAGATCACCATCCACGATGTCAAGAAGCTTTTCAGCATCGTCGCCAAATAAATAAATGAGGTTGAGAGAGAACTTGAAATTTATTTATCCATATAAGTAATAAATATGAATTCATCAAAAGCTTTGTTTTTATTAGGATGTATTCCAGTTCGCGCATCTTTAGCATGGTATGCTAAAAAGTATCCATCTAATAAGCTTGGTTATGTGTTGTTAGTTATTGCCATTGGATTTATGTATCTCTATTTCAATAATCTAAGACTCGACGCCCGAGAGGCTTCAGGTGGTGTCACCTGGTGGGCCCCATATCGCATTATTCATGGTCTTTTATATTTAACTGCTGCCATTTATATGTTTAAAGATCCAAAACAATCCTGGATTCCTTTAACAATTGACGTTATTTTAGGATTTGTATTGTTTATGACTCGTTAAAATATTTTTGGTACGTGGCTTAGAGACGTTAATGCATTTACTACATAAGCATCAGAAAGATCGGTGTGGTTGGTAGGATGCCCGAGTTGGTCTAAGGGGTTGGTCTTAAGCACCAATGTGCACACGCACTCGCGGGTTCGAACCCCGCTCCTATCAAAAAAAAACCTCTTCTGCCTAAAATTGGTGTACCCACGATAACCTCTATTCTCACACAACCTACACAACCTACACAACCTACACATATATCAACAATGGCGACCGAATGGACAATAGACGCTCTCAAAGCCGAAATGTCTAGATCCTGTAAAATCATATCACCTCAGGTGACGGGGGGCGTTCACGCCCAAGTTTATCCACACGCCACTCGCCTCGCTTGTATGTTTTTCAAATTCCCTGATAATCAAACTGCCCAAGGACAACCACCCGATACTGTCAGAAAGTTTAATGAATTGGTGAATACATTAAGAGACCATCAATTTAACATCATATTGAAAGCTGCTTGGTTGCCGTTCAGCAATTCAGAAACTTTAATTGGTAATATAAACCACGCAAATCCACCTGTAATTAGCGGTGGTTTGTGGTGTCACGAAAATAAGCTGAATGAGTTAACTGAGCGAATGGATGCCCTCGAGCGAACGAACCAGGATCTGAAGAAGCAATCGATAGACAGTAAACGCACAGAAGAACGATCACGGGAGCACTGGTGCATAGAAATGGAAGAACGAATTGATGTTCTCGAACAAACCAATCAGGCGCTTGAAACCTCTGTGACTTTTCTGAAAGCGCGGAACACTGTTCTGGAGAAGCACTGTATAATTGACAATTCAAAATATGCTTTCTTAATCCAAAGGTACTGGAAAAAGTATGTTTTGATTAAGAGGATCCGGGAAGCTGCCAAGATTTACCGGCTTACACGGAATTTTTCTAGATTTATCAACCCAGTTGAAATGATAGCCGATCTCATCGACTGTCGGTCGGTCGTATCTGAAGGGTCAGTGCCCACCAAGCCACCAACAACGACAACGACGGCCGCGGTTGGACGGCGACACACCGGTCCAGCGAGTGAGGCATCAGCGTGTGACATTAGACGATCTAACCAGATCGTACAGGATTGGATGAACTGATAAAGAAAACACACGTAATTATTTTACATACAATTCTTGATTGAAGAAAAAAAATGGAGATTGTTCAGCAGCTTACGTGCCCTTGTCGACCCGGATTTACCTACAAAACATCTGCAACATTCAGAAGTCACGAAAAAAACAGACTCCATCAAAACTATGATAATAAGCGCAAGGAGGAGACTATTAATTCAAATAAATATGAAAATGAAATCAACTTGCTGAATAGAAACTATGAGAAGGTGGTGCGCGAGAAGATTTCATTGGAACTTAAAATTGAGAAGTTGGAAATGGAACTGAAAAAAAAACTCGATACCCCAAAATTAATGTCCCGTACCACACCTTTGCCTCCGTCTCTTCACTTCAAACAATACAACTAGAAACACCAGTCTTCTTCGACATATGAATCTTCCCACCGCTATTCGCTTTGTGGACCGTGGACTGTACGACCGGATTGACAGTCTACTGCTCACACATAAATACTCGATTGATCCGCCGCTTATGCAAAAACTGAAGGGGGTGGCTGCTCTTTTCAAGGCGGACACCAAATCTGCCGCCACCAAGATCAAGGTCCGTGAAGTTCTTCAGAAGATCGAGAAACATCTTCTGAAGAAATCCAACTACAACCTGGTGATCCGCAACGTTCCCAAACTGGCAATTTTATCGTCGTCATCGACTAAGGATGAGGAGGTGGTGGTGACCCACGCCGCAATCAGGGACACGATGAATGAGTTTGGGAAAGTATCTTCACTTTGTATGAAGTACGGTGTGGCATTTGTTGAAATGACAAACAATGTCTACACCCACAACACCATCAACAATATGCAGCTTGGGAAAAATATAATCACAACGGAAGTGATCTAAAGTAGAGTGAGGACACAGTCGCAACCCCCGCAAAAAAAAATATTTGTTTAAAATTAAATTAAAAAAAAATGAACCAGAAAGAAATTATATATTTGAGTGTATGTGTCTTAGTTATCTATTATTTATGTCGCACTCGTACAGAAAGTAAATACACCGGGTGGTATGATTATGAAATGGGATTTAGAACAAAACATTGCGAAAATGGTATTCTAGTTGATAAGGAAGACGTCGCGGTACTTTATCCATACTTAAATTTTGACTCAGATAACTGTAATAATCCGTGTGATGAAAATTGTGGATTTTCTATCTTCAACACGTCTGATCAAATAGGTATTGAAACACAAATGAGACCTCAGTCTTCAAACACAATTCCGGTTAATCCAAACCAATCCGCAGATTACGCCAAACCAATTGCCACTTCATCGGCAAAAGAAGGATATTGTTCTTTTTAAATTTGTTGTACGCTAATTAAATTTCTCATAATAAAGTAATAAATAAATGTCTAAGTCATAAATAATTGGTG
>Ga0209279_10000626_pt1 | contig 21983 bp, 25 predicted proteins | sample CoawatmetaG00DNA_3_FD_187508 | JGI IMG/M metagenome (GOLD analysis project Ga0209279, IMG submission 187508) | Marine microbial communities from the West Antarctic Peninsula - Coastal water metaG006-DNA (SPAdes) (version 2) | ecosystem: Environmental > Aquatic > Marine > Coastal ... | reverse complement strand
TAATACTCTTGTTGATTTTAAGAAAACAAATGTTGCTCTTGCACAGCAGATGGATCTTGCTAACTTAAATAACGAACAACAGATGGAGTTAGCTAACCTTTCCGAAAGAGCTGCTACAGACTCTGCCAACATGACTGAAGCCAATCGTATGAAGCTTCAAGAGCTTACTATCTATACCAACATGATGGCTAAGAACGAAGATCTTCGTCAGGGTGCAGAGATGGCTCAGTTAAGTGCTTCTGAAAAGGTACAACTTGCTAACTTAACTTTCAAGAATCAAGCTGACGCGCAGAGCATGAGTGCTACTAATAACGCAGAGCTTCAAGTCTACGAAAGAAAGATGGCAGCGGGTCAAGTTAACGCCCAGCTTGCACAGCAGATGGGACTTGCTAATCTTTCTAATGAACAGTCTGCTACAATGTTTAATGCTCAGATAGATGCAAACATGGATATGAAACAGTTTGATGCTAACCAGCAGATAGCTCTCTCTAACAGCCAGTTCGTAAAGACTTTTTCTTTAAAGAACTTAGATAATAGACAGCAAGCAGCGATGCAGAATGCTACTGCATTAGCATCAATGGACATTTCTAATGCTGATGCCCTTACTAAAGTATCTGTTGAAAATGCTAAAAACTTCTTAGCGATGGATATGGCTAACCTAAGCAATAGTCAGCAGACCGTTGTACTAGATCAACAGCTAAAACAACAGCAGTACCTGTCGGAGGCAGCAGCTTCTAATGCTTCTAAACAGTTTAATGCTACTTCACAGAACCAGACAGACCAGTTTATGATAGGTGTAGGTCAGCAGATGGAACAGTTTAATGCGGCACAGGCTAATGCAATGACTCAATCTAATGTATCAGAACAAAACAGAATGACAGCTCTGAGAGAAGGTAATACGTTAGATGCAGATAAGTTTACTGCACAGATTGCATTACAAGCTAAGACTTACAATGCAGAAATGGACTTTAAAGCTGAGCAGTGGAACGCAGCAAATGCTCAAGCCGTTGAACAGTCTAATATCACATGGAGACGAGGCGCTAATACTGCTGCAACAGCGGCTCAGAATGCTGCTAATCAACAGTCAGCAAGCTTTGAGTTTAATATGAATACTGCTGCACAGGCTAACATGTGGCAAGAGCTTAGACAGACTGCACAGAATCTTTTTGCAACCACAGAGACTGAAAGGGATAGGATTGTTAATGTAATAAAAAGGGATAGGATTGTTAATGTAATAAACGCAGCACTTCAGAACGAAGCTTTAATGACAGATTCTAAATTAAGTACTCAAAGAAACAGAATTTTCGCGCTACTTAATACTGTAACAGATTCAGGTAAAGCCTTTACAGAAACCCCTGACAACGGAGACAACAATCCGGGTCGCGGTTAGGGTAGTTTTTAAAGCGGTGACAAACATTCAAAGCAGTCTACTTGATAGCCTGATTATTTTAGATAGGAGAATATAGATGGGAATTTTTAAGAAAATATTTAAGGGTGTCGGTAAGGTCTTTAAGAAAATAGGTAGGGGCGTTAAGAAAGTGTTTAAGAAGTTCGGCAAGTTCATGGGTAAGATAGGCATCGCTGGTCAAATTGCTATGATGTTTATTCTGCCCGGTATAGGAGCGGCTCTTATGAAAGGCTTCGGTGCGATGTGGACAGGTGTAGTAGGGCAGACAGCTGCACAAGCTACAGCAGCAGCTACAGCTACAACACAAGTAGCAGCTAACACGGCAACACAAGCAGCAATAGCGGGAGCAACTGATGCAGCTGCGGGTAAAGTGATAGAACAAGCAGCTCTAAAAGCCGCTACAAAAACAGCAATGGCAGGTATCAAGGCAGGTACTACTACTATAACAAAACTTGGTAGTGGTATGCTGGGTTCTGGTAACGCAGTAGTACGGGGTGCTGGTATGGTTCTTGAGAAAGGTGCTCAGTTTGCTAGTACTATAAAAGCTGGATACCAGACTGTATCTCAGGCTGTTACAGGTGCTTTTACCGAAACAGGTAAGTGGATAGGCGGTAAACTAGGTATGAAAACAGCTGAAGGCGCTGCTATGCAGGGATCATGGGCTAACTATTCTAACTACTGGTATGCTGGGTTCTAGCAGCGCGGTAGTACGAGGTGCTGGTATGGTTCTTGAGAAAGGTGCTCAGTTTGCTAGTACTATAAAAGCTGGATACCAGACTGTATCTCAGGCTGTTACAGGTGCTTTCACCGAAACAGGTAAATGGATAGGTGGTAAGCTAGGTATGAAAACAGCTGAAGGCGCTGCTATGCAGGGATCATGGGCTAACTATTCTCAGGGTGTTACTGATAGTTTTGCTAAGCTAGGAGACAAGGCAGCAGAGTTCTGGTCACCTATAAATATGACACAGGCTCCTGTCGGTACTGGTACTGTACTGAGAAGTCCGACTCTTACACAAGCTGGCAGCAGTACTGTTCCTGATTTTAATATAGAAGACACTATTAGTAATTTTAAGTCACCAACAGATATACCGAGAGGCGCTGTTCCTGAGGGTACTGGTTCTGTCCTCAGAAATACTCCTTTACAAAGCGGTGCAAATCCACTTAATTTAAATATGGATACCACTATAGATAGTTTTGGTTCTACAGGCACTCAACCAACTTCTAGTCTTTTAGTTAAAGCAAAAGACTATGTAATGGGCGGTGAGACGTTGGCTCAAAAAGCTGGTAAATTTAAGGATGGCGTGGTAGCTGACATTGCAGCAACTCCGGGCAGGATAGTAAAGCAGGGGTTAACTGATGCGGTCTTTGGTGAAGAACCACTAGCAATTGAGGAAGAACCTCTGAATCTGTGGGATCAAGCTGGCTACACTCCCCAATTACCCGTGGGAAACGCAGATATATACGCTCAAGCAGCCGCTCCTGTCTCTGACTTTGTACAATTTATAACTGGTAACGAGGATACATTTGGTAATTACGGTGTAAAAGAAGGTCAATTCGGAGGCGCTGCCGCGTATGCCAACTACTTTAAAAGGTTGCAGAACTTTGGAGCAATATCTTAATGGAAAACACTGAATTAGACGATGCCTTTTTTAAAGCTGGTACATCTTTTAACAAGCCTATACCCGGTCAGTCTTTAACAAGTGACCCTGAAAAGCCTATGCCCTTTGAAAAGGCTCCGTTGTTTACAGACCGTACTGATGTGTTAGAGAACTTCTTCGAGATGATAACAGAGCCGAAAGCCTATGATAACTTATTAGACGCTTTAGAAGAAGGAACCGCTGTCATGGATATTGTTCAGGTTTTACTTTATCAAGGGTTTCAAGAAGGTGACTTTAACCCCGACATGATGTTGTTGGTTGCTGAACCTCTTGCCTACATGATAGCAGCTTTAGCAGAAAGAGCAGACGTAGACTTTATTATTAGTGAAGACGATGAAGACGATGAAGACGATGAAGAAGATCTTCCTATCCTTTCTGAAAAGATGAGTACTATTAAAAACCCGCAGATGGATGATAAGTTTCCAGAAGAGTTAAAAACTAAAATAGACAATGTAGAAGCGCCTAAAGGGCGTTCTTTATTAGGAGCAAACTAAATGGCTGATAATGATTTAGCTCAAGCGTATTCTATTCTGGGTGAAAGTATGGGTTCATCGTACAGAACTAGGCGTAAAGAAGAGAAAGACTACAGAGACGATGCTAGAAGAGATGCTAGGAAAGATAAACTTATTAGTTATATTGCTGCTCCTATTCTTCAAGGCGCTGGTAAAGCTTTAGCAACAGGTGCTACTGATCTTATAGGTAATCTAGTGCTAGGTGAGAATGGTAAGGATTTCTTTAACACAGAGCAAGGGCGGATTGCTGCACGTAGATCGCGTTACGCTGATGATCAGGAGAAAATCCTTTTAAAAGCACGAAGTCAGCTTACACAAGGTGGGCTGGATGAGACAGCAGGGCAGCTTAACTTATTGAAAGAAGGTTACCTTGCTAAGATCAAGTTAGAATATGGAGACTCTGCTGAAAAAGCGAGTATGCGTAATATTGCAATGAGGCAAGCTATGCCAGATCTTGAAAAAGAAGCGGCTAGACTTGTTGAAGAGAGAGATAGTCTTATTACCTATGCTTCTAAAAGTCCTGATATGGATGTTTTAAAGGAAAGATTAAAATCACAAGATTCTTTTTACGGTAGGACTAAAGGTCAGAGAATCATGAGTACTTTAGTAAGCAAGTTTACTGGCAGGAAACCAGCAGAACAAGGTGCTTCTTATATCCTTACAGGTTCTACTGACCCCACAGAAGCGCAACGTATACTACGTGATAATTTAATGTCGGATACTTATGTAGAAGACTTTGCTAAGAAGCTTGCCAATCTAGGTGATGGTAGGAGGAACGCATATGAAAGTGCTTTTACAGAATTTGCCGCAGCTAACCCCGATCTGGTAAGGAGTATGAGAGAAGGAGAAAAGAGGAAAACCAAGGAATATATTAAACAGCTGGATTATGCTCGTGAGGTTGAAACAGATATAAACAGGTTTGCTACACTAGATCCTGCTAGGGCGGCGTGGATTGGGAAGAACGCAGATAACTACAAGAGTAGTGTGGTTATGCAATCAGCTTACTTTCATAAGATAGGTGGTTTTTCAGATGCCGCTGCCACAGTAGAGACTGATATGTACATGAACAGCAACATCAACCAAGACACAGTGAAACAACTTACAGAAGCTGTAGCCTTCTCTAGGACAAACTTAACTGGAGATGTTATTAAGGATCTTGAAAAGTTTCAAGCAACGAAACAATATAACGATGTTGTAAAAGAAACAGGACAACTTATTAATAATGTTTTTATTCCTTCTTTCAACAAAGACTTATCCCTAGCAATGTCTAAAATGAGTCTGGAAGAGAAAGAAAATCTTATAGGATCTATGGGTGCGAAAGAAGAACTCTTACGTAGATACCTAGATTTCCAGATAAAAAATAATCTTGCTACAGACAAAACAATTTTCACAAAGCGTTCGTGGCTGAGTAACGTTATGTCTGAAGAAAATGTAGCTCTGCTTGAGGATCCTGAAGCAGGATTACGTTTTATACTAGGTCAAGATCCTAAAAATGTTAGAGCAACCGCAAAGGTGAATGGGATTTATAAGAGAGCAGTTGGTAAAACCGTAACGAATACTGATAACGAAGAAGTAGCTCCGTTCTACATTATGATAAAAGACAAAACTAGAAGTAAATTTGATTACATTGAAGAAATGAAGGGGTCTAAGGAGGCGGTAACGAAGGAAGTAGAAGACGGGCTTTTAATGCTTAAAGAATCTCTTATAAAAAGAGCAGTAAATAGGAATTCTGTGAATGAGGATGGCGAGGGCGTTCTCTCTGCTGAAACTGTTACGGATTATGAAGAATTTTCATCTTCTCTTAGGGCTAGGATCGATGTTAAGTTTCCAGAAGAACCTACTACTGTTACTGAGGATTCTACACAGTCTATTGAGGGTACATCCTTTGCTACTCCAGTTACTGCGTTTCAGGCTGATAAAAAGGCTGCGCTTGCTAGGGGTAGGCGGAATCAACAGCGTCGAGATAATATTGTTGGGACGCTGAGTGACTTGATTACTCGTGGTGGCGACTCATTTGGTGTTCAGAAAGGTAAACAGTTTGGCTCTCCTAAAGAGCAAGCCTCTAGTCTCTTGAGCGGTCCTGCCAACCCTAATCCCGGATTTAGAAGCAGTAAGCGAAGTCCCCGGACTTAAGTAAAAATAATTAATCTAGGAATATAATTATGGATGAGTATCTTGATGAAGTTCTCGACAGCACTGAACAAGAAGCAGAGAGTCAGATACAACAAGAAGAGGTATATGACGAACAGTATTATAACTTTGACGAGACTTTAAAAAGTGATGAAGAAGAAAAACTTTTGGAATATGTACCGGATATAGAAGAAGAAGAAAGACAAGAACAAAAAGAAGGTGTATATGACGAACAGTATTATAACTTCGATGAAGATTTTGCTGAAGGTACAGACTACTCTCAGCTAGATAAGACTAGACAAGTAGCTTATGCATGGAACGCAGAACCTCTGCTTCTCAGCGTGAACCCTGACCAAAACTTTGGAATGATTGGTCAGGCTATTACAGCGGTAGCCACTACACTGTTTACTGATCAGACGATAGAAGACAAGTATAAAGAGCTTGAGCAAGAAAGATTAGATTTAAACTTAAAATCTTTTCCAAGGTTTGCAGGTCTAGCTGTAGAAGATGAGACAGTTTATATGACAGCGGGTAGGGTTGCTGCGGGTGTGTTTGATCCTGTGGGCTTTGTAGTCCCTTGGACAAAGGTAGCAGTACTAGGCAAGACAGCTACAGTTCTAACAGGTGCTGCTCTGGGTGCGTCTGAGACAGCTGCTAGAGAGTATACCGTTAATGGTGAGGTAAGTAGAACAGCCCTTGGTATAGGAGCCATAGGAGGCGGTGTAGCTGCTGGTATCGGTGAAGTTGTAAAGTCTGTTATTACTAAAAGAGCAGCTACAAAAGCAGCAGGAAGAACTGAAGTAGAAACAGCGGTTGTAAAGTCACCAGTATCTCAAGGTATTATAGATGATCTAGAAGAGGTAGTAAGTCCTAGTACTCCTTCGGCTAATCAGCCTTCTATAGAAGATATGAAGATAGAGTTAATGGGAGAGGCTTCACAAAAGTTAAGCCGTGGAGAGCGTAAGAAATTACTGCAAGAGCAAGAAGAGTTAAGAGCTAAGATTAACGCTGTAGTCATTGACCCTGCTGACCCTGTTAAAAAGAAAGGTTTACCTGCTAGAGCTGCTAAAAAACAAGCTCAAGATGTAGCTATAAAAGCAGCAGAAGAAGAGCGCAGAGTATTTCAAGACCCCTTAGATATTATTGATAGGCGTTTACAGGCTGATGAGTTAGCGAGTAATGCTGAAAGCGATCTGTCTAGGCTAGAGCAGGGAATAATACCAGTTCGTTACAAGGTTAAAAAAGAACCTGTTATTAACTTAACTAAACAAGAAATAATGAACGTAAAAACATCTGCTGCTAAAGTTATTGAAAAAGCAGATGACATTAAACCTGAAGACCTCGTTAATTATTCTTTTATTAAAAGAGAAACTGATCTTTTAGAAGCAGCAAAGGTTGAGCTACAGAAGCTACAAAAGAGCAGTAAACGTAAAAAGAAATCTAATCCTTCTATTGATGCTGATATTAAAAAACAATTGAAGGTTGTACAGGATGCAGAGAAACGTTTAGTACAGAACACAGTGAAGCTTTCTGAACAAAGAACAAACTCTTCTGTAGATATTGTGGAGGACTTAGCATCTGACGGTAAACTTACTGATGGTATTATGCAGAAAATTATCTACGAAGTTACTCGTCCTATTGGTTTCAGTTTAGGAGGGACGGCTATTGGTCTTTCTACTATGGAGGAAGATGACGGCTTTGAACATATTCTTATGTATGCTACTGCGGGTGCTGCTCTGGGACAGTTGCAAAAGAAGATACAACGCTCCTCTGCTTTAACCTCTATAAACAAAGAAACAGGGCAGTCCTTTATAAACAATGCAGGTGAAGGGTTCTTAGGAAACATCATACCTTACTTGAAATATAATACAGGCGCTAGTACAGCTGCTCGTATGGACGCGATGGGTGGATGGAGTAAAGTTATAGGTAATAGATTGTTTAGTACGCTGGGTTCCAATGTCGAAGGTGTTGAGGCCCGTACACAGCGTATGCAAGCTGAGTACCTAGAGAAGCTTATGAAAATAACGGGTTCTCCTGCCGAAAGGTCTGGGACAACACTCGCGAGACGCGTGGTCGATATAAACTATGATGTTATTGATGAAAATGGTTACACGAAGGTAGATGATATTGCTGCTGGGTACACGGGTCTGAATAAAAACCTACGTGCTGTAGATGCGGACGATGTTGTTGAGATTAAGGCTATGGTTCCTCAGTTAGAGAAGCTGAGAGATGAAACAGCAAACCGTATGAGAGAGGTTGGTATTAACTTTAAAGAGATTGACTCTTATGGTTTGCAGCAGGTATGGGATATAGATGCTGCTGATATAAACTACAATCAATTTGTAGCTGATCTGGAAGAAGCTATTACTATCCAAGCAAAGAATAAAATGTCATCAGCTGGTAAAGCTTCTAAAGGCGTAGACTCTAAGGTAATCAAGGAAAGAGCTAGAAAGATGGCTGATAAGATTACTGGTCGTTTTATAGAACCCAGTGATAGTTCTTTCTTTGGAGCTGTTGAATCCCCTATATTCTCTAAGAACAAGGATACACAGCAATATAAATTCAGAACCGCTGCTAAAGCTTTTGAAAAGCAAAGGCTCTTATCTGACGTAGAAGCTACTAAGTTCATGTACGAGAAAGGATACTTGAACTTACATGCAGGAGAATCATTATCTTCATACGGTACTGAGTCTATTAAAGTAGCTGAGTTTGCAGAAGCCTTTGGTGCTAATGGTGAGATAATAAATCTTGCTCTTCAGAAAACAAGAGAAAGCTTTGTGAAAGCGATAGCTGAGAACCCCAACAATGCTAAGTATTTAATAAAGAGACAAGAAGCTTTTGAGCTACAGCTGACAGGTTCTATTGAAGCTTATTGGGGAGGCTACGGTAAGAGGCTAAAGACAGAGTTTGATCTTCCTATTAAAGCTTTTACTACTTTAGCAAACGTAAGATTCCTTACTACGGTATCTATCGCTAACCTTGGTGATATGGTACAGCCTTTCACTAATAGTTCTTATGGTGCTGCTATGAAGACTCTAGCAAAAAGAGTCAGCAGCAAAGGTGATAAGCAGTTTTCTCAGATGGGCAGCTTTAAGTATGACGATGGTTATGCAAGAGACTTAGCTTCTATGATGAGGAAGTCAGGCTCTAGAAATAGAGCTACTAGAGCACTTGAGAATATAAACGAGTTCTACTTCTTTACTGTTGGTCTAAGTAAGGTTACTAAGATGTCACGTAACTTTGCTCATGACGTAGGTGTTAACAGAGCGTTTGATCTGGCAAAGAAAACAAAGTTATCTAAGAACAATCTAGCTGAGTTATCAGAGATGAAGCTGACTACAGATGAGTTAAAAGATATTGGTAGGTTCGATACAGTTGAAGAAGCTTTTGAGGCAGCTGACTCTAGGAAGTTATTAGAGAAGGCAGGACGTAGTAGCACAGACAGAGATGCAATCATTCCTTCTGTAGGTAACCGCTTGTTGTTTACTAATACAAATAATAACGCTATACGTGCAGTGGGTCAGTTTATGTCTTGGGCGCAAGCAAAGACTTCACAGACTAATAGACTGTTAACAAGGGTAGAAAACGGAGATGCTAAGTTAGCTATCAAGATACTAGCAGCAACCCCCGTCTACGCTGGTTTCCTTGAGTTAAAGAGAACCTTAAACCCTAACTACATCCCTGATGATGATGACGTAACTGATGTCTCTGCCTATAACTTTGCTGGTGATGCTATGAAGCTGGGTGGTGGTTTCAATAACGCTATACTGGATAAAGTATTAGGTACTCTTAAATCTATGAGCTACAACAAAGGAGCAGCAGAAGCAGTAGTTCCTGCCTTTGATCTTCTCTTTAAAACTGGTAGAGGGATTGTTGAAACTGGTGAAGATGTAGCAGAAGGTAACGTTGAGAAAGCTTTAAAAAGGATGGCTCTAGCTGTACCCGGTGTAGCTCAAGCATCAGGCTGGACGGAGAAGATTACAGGTGATCCTCTAATAGATACGGAAGAAGAAGCTAAAAGCAGTGGGAAAATAAGACGCTATAACAAGGGCGGTGAAGTGTTAGATGTTCCTAATGTTCCAGTAGAGCCTGACCAACGTATAGATAAGATGACAGGACTACCTTATAACCAACAGGCTGGTACAGCTTTTGTTGATGAAGAGGATAGGCAAGATCCTTTACAGCGTCTAGGCTTTGTTAAAGGTGGAATGATTGAAGATCCTTTAAAGAAGCTAGGGTTTGGAGAATAAATATAAACATGGTTTTTAATTTACTTTTGTTACAGAGGAAAAAGAATGAGTTTTAATTATACAGTAAAGGAAGGTGACACTTTACCAAAGATAGCTTCTAAACTAAAGACAAATGTGGACACTTTGGTACTTGATAACGGTATTAAAAATCGCGATTTCGTGCAGGTTGGTCAGGTGCTGACTACTGAGATAGGAGACGATGATACAGGACAAAAAGATCTTTACGAATCAGCTGATGCAGCAGCGTCTGCGGTAACAGACAGTGTAAATGAAGAGAGTAGTGTTACTACTGAGACAGAGGAGAGGAACAGGGTTCAAGCTGAACAAGTCAAAGCTAGATCACTTCTTAGTAAAGCAGTTAAAGGGCCGAGCCAAGAAGAACAAACTAGAGAAGAAACCGCACAATTTAAAGCTGTGCAAAGGGGAGATCTGAAGAGTAGGCCGCTAGAAACACGGGAAGAGGTTGAAAGCGCAATTGCAACAGTTTCTTCATATTTCGGTGATGGCCCTGATGCTACAGCTTTGTTACGGGAGGTGGTTATTAAAGAATCAAACATGGGACAAAATCCCAATACCTACAAAATGGTAACGAGTAAGAAATTCGGCAGAGGCAGGTTCGGCGTAGCACAGGTTGACGAGGTGAGCTTTAACGATACACAGGCAAGATTACGTGGTGATAAAGGGCAACCTCAAGGACTCGTTTCACAAGTGGAGAAAATTAAGAATGCTTCAGGTATAGATTTACTTGATGTAGAATATGAAGATTTACGTGACCCTGTACTAAGTGCAATGTATGCAAGGCTTCACTTCATGAAGAACTCCGATCCTATATCCGACACAGTAGAAGGAAGGGCTGCGGCTTGGAAGAAACATTATAATAGCAAGGCCGGTAAAGGTAAACCAGAACAATATACTAAAGACGTAAGGTCTTATGACAAGAAATGGAAGCAGTAGACACGGTAAACAGGAAGAATAATATGAAACGCTTTATTGTTATAACAGTGTTGTTACTTGTCTCAGCTTGGTTAGATAAAAAGGAAAGGGAGTTACTACATGGCAGCTAAAAAGAAATCTAAAGTAAACGAAGCAGGTAACTACACTAAGCCCACCATGAGAAAGAATCTTTTTAACAAGATCAAGGCTGGTACTAAAGGTGGTAAGGGTGGTCAGTGGTCTGCTCGAAAGGCTCAGATGCTTGCTAAAGAGTATAAAGCTAAAGGAGGAGGGTACAAGTAATGGCACTCAAGAAGTCTCAGAAGTCTTTAAAGAAGTGGACAGGGCAAAAGTGGACTACTAAGTCAGGCAAGCCTAGTGCTAAAACTGGTGAGCGTTATTTGCCTGAGAAAGCTATCAAAGCTTTGACACCTGCACAGTATGCGGCAACCACCGCAAAGAAAAAGAAAGATACAAAGGCGGGTAAGCAGCACAGCGCACAGCCTAAGAAGATTGCAAAGAAAACTAAACCATACAGGAAAAAATAATGCCTAAAGATCCTAGATTAGAACGAGCAGGAGTTAGCGGATTCAACAAGCCTAAGAGAACTCCTAAACATGCAAAGAAGTCTCATGTTGTTGTTGCTAAAGATGGTGACAAGGTTAAAACAATTAGGTTTGGTGAGCAGGGTGCTAGTACAGCAGGTAAGCCTAAGGCAGGTGAGTCAGCTAAGATGAAAGCAAAGCGCAAATCTTTTAAAGCAAGGCACGGTAAGAACATTGCTAAAGGTAAGATGAGCGCGGCTTACTGGGCTGATAAAGTAAAGTGGTAGTTACTTAACTACTCTTATATCTAGTCTCTCTGCTTTTACAATCTTAGCAGCTGCGTCAATAACAAAGCTAGAGTGGTTCTCTAAGAGCTGAGTGATAACTTCTATATTCTCCTCACTGAGTTCCACTTGTGCTAGTGCTGTAATAATCTCTGAGTTCACACGTAGTGCTAATGCCAAAGGCGTTTCTGGTAACATAAAGATATCTTCTGTTATCATAGCGCCTGTAGCTCCTTCTGCAAATAGTTATGAAGCCCCTCTAGTTTAACAGTAGCCTCCTGCAATGCTTTCTTAACATACACCCTATCCTCTACGTCAAAGAGATCTAATCCTTTTTCTTGAAGCTTACTAAAGTCAGTCATCAGGTTACCATTAGAATCTATGTACACTTGAAAGGATATGATGTTAGCTCTCATAACTCACACACTCCTGCAACACATGCTAAGGTCTGTGATCCTTCAGTATTATCGCTAGACTCTGCTAAGTCCCAGCTCATGTCCGTAGGCATCTCTTTCAGTAACTTAGTATATTCTACTTTGTCAATCTTCTGATAAGGTGCTTGCTTGTATACATGCTCTTCTTCAGGAAGGAAACTAATACCACTGACGCTATCGAAGTTCTCCCAGATCCATTGACAGACAGCGAAGAAGTTATCGTCGTTGTAGTAACAGGTCATGGAAGGCTTATGCTCACACCAGTGATCCTGATAGATCTTCCACAAGTATAGCTGCTCCATAGCGCCCATGCTTTCAACAGTGACTGCTTTGTTAGGGGCTTTCTGTGGAAAGCTGAATATCCAGTTAGATATGTTCGTTACGTCCTCTTCGTGAGGAAACCCTGCTTCAATCATTGCTGTTGCAAGAGGGTCTTTCTTATCAGCGCGTACAGTCCTGACGTAGTAATCACTGAAACGAGGATGGATACCTGAAGCACTGTCAGTAAGCTGTGAAACTGTTCCACTAGGCTTAACGCATGTGATAGCAACAGACTGATTAACACCCAGAGTCTCTGCCCACTTCTTATTAGTCTTGACTGCTACAGCCTTTAACGTTTCTAAAAGCTTACCAAGCTTCTCAGATCCTGTAGAACCATTGGTTAGTTTACAGTCCATGATCCCTGTCATAGACACACCTAGCAATGCTTCTTCTTCGGTGTTCTTTTTCCACACGTTACGTAAATAACGGAAGTCTGTCATTGTAGATTGTAGTGTTCCTAGTATCGTAGCAACCTTAACTTTATCTTTAAGAGTCTCTTCAGTGTCATCAGCTCTTACAATAACTTCTGAAAGGTTACAGAACTGATAAGGTCTGAGGATGATTTCACTACAAGGGTTAGTACCAAACTTAAAGGTAGCATCTCTACGCTCGTTACGCGCTGCAATCTTTTGAGCAGCAATACGACTAAAGATACCACGCTCTCCAGACTTAGAATCGTAGAGACGTTTCATTTCTCCTGAGTAGGTATCGAAGTCAGGCTTCTCTGAGTAAACAGCACTGTTATTAGCTAAGGCTCGTTGCCCGTTAGTGTCGTACCAGTTACCGTTCTTTGCATTAGACATACGGTTATCAGTTACATTACTTAAACTAATAAGAGCAGATCGACGAACACCGCCTACAACAACAATGTCAGCGATCTTACATACTAAGTCATGACACTCTAGTGAAGTAAGCTTACGTCCTGTTGCACCTTTGAACAGTAGTACTGCGTAGTTGAACAGATCTGCTAAAGGTTGTGGGCCACTTGCTCTGCCTCCAAAGGTCTTGAGCCTAGCCCCTGCTGGACGTATCTTAGTTAGGTCACACTTAGGTACTTTACCTGCGTAGAGAAGGCTTATAAGCTCTCTGAAAGCACTAGCCCAGCCTATCTTACTGTCAGATACAACAACGGTTGACTCTGTATCGTGGAAGCTATCAGCAACCACAGGAAGCTGGTTAACATAGTCACGTTCTACACTGAAGCCTACACCTGTACCACACAGGAGAATGTACATAAGCTCATCAAAAGAACGAGGACTATCAATAGGAAGGTAAGAGCAGTTGAACCCTGCTACATTGTCACGCTCTAGTGCTATACCTGCTGTCATGAGACAACGCATAGAGGGCATTACTTCTTGAGCTGTAATAGACTTCTTTAAAACCTGTGCTTCGTTGTTATTAATCTGTTCTCTATCTATAAAGAACTGTAGGTAACGGTCTATTGTTTCATCCCATGTCTCTCTTCTTTGTTCGCCGTCTAAATAACGAGCGTATCTACTCTTGTGTATGTACTGCTGATACTGATCCATCTATGTTCTCCTGAACTAGTTGTAAGTCCTCACTGCTTTCTAAGCTTCTGAGTTCTTCTATTTTAATGCTTTTAAAGTTCTTGTGGTCTTTAGTAACCTTGCCTTTACGCTTCTTATTAAACTTACCGCGTCTCTCTGTTTTTCTATCAAGATAGTTTTTTTCTAACATCTTCCAGAACCTCTAGCAGTTTGTTCTCATACCACTCAGCTTTTTTTAAATCCTCTATCCCGTTCTTATGTGGGTAACGCCAGCGGTATTTAAGAGAGTTACCTCGTAAGTAACCTATAAACTCTTCGTCTGTAAGCATAGCTCTAATACCATCAATGCACTCTATACTACCACTATTATAATGAGAAGGCTTGTTAACTATATCAAAGTCTTTAGGAAAAAGATCAGTCTGTTTACTGCTTTCTGAATCTTTAGCAGCTCTGTGTACGGCATCCCACTCATCAGCTGTTGCGTTATTTAACATAAGGTATCCTATCCGTTCGTTAGTTGTTTCGTCTGAACTCATTCTTCACTTCTCCATTCTTCTGGCACTGTCTCAACAGTAAACCACCTGAACTCATTAGCCGTGGCCCATTCACCGTGGCTTCTTTTAGTACCGTCTTTACGTTTCTTAGCTTGAGGCATCGGTGCTTCAGCATTAGCAAAAAGAAACACTAGCTCCGTGTCACTAGGTAAAGACTTTCTTATCCAGATATACTTACTGAATTCTCCGAAGTCCCAGAACCTACCTTTAGCTTCGATGATTATCTTTTTACGACCTATCTTTTTTGTGAAGTCGGGGTGGTAGTTATGATCTATTACATAAGGAATCTTACCATCGTGATGATCCCATTCTTGAAGCAAGGTATCGTGTAGAACCTTTTCCCACTTGGAATCATAACCAGCAGGTTTACCTTCTTCAACAGGTCTTTTAGCTCGTGGTTTTCTTTTCATGTCAGTGTACTAACCCTTTTCTTTTTACTGATTCTAATTCTAACAGGACTATAAGTTGATAAACAACCTCTATAGGAACATCAGCAATAGTGCTTTGTTGTGATAGGAAGAAACGTGCTAGGTTAACAATGGTTAACTCTGGCTCTGTATCTAATACATCTGATGGTTCTATCACGAGCTTCTTGTCTTTCTAACTCTGTCTTCGATATCACGTATAGTAATATCATCTAAAGCTTTTAACTTTCTTTTTAAAATTAACTTGATGTAAGCCTTAGATCCCCTATAAGAATAAGGGATTGACCAAGCTGTTCCGTTTTTAGCAGACAAAGGATTCTTGGTAGTGATATCCTTTTTGGTTATCTTCTCAATCTCTGAGTCAGGTAGAACAGTCTTCAACCATTCAGTAGAGATGTCTAAAGCTTTCTTGTTAATTCTTTTAGATAAACGTCTATTCATTTTAAGTATACCTCTTGTACTTTTGGCATTGATATAACCCTTGTAAAATACTTAACACCATTAGAGTATTTAAAAGCTCTTAGACCTACACCGTTGTTTGAATCTTTCCAGCACTTACCTTTGTGAGGACAGTACACACATCCAGAAGCTAGTCTAAGGTTACCTTTCTTTCCTTCTGCTAGTTCAGAGTAACAGATATCAGGAGGTGTATCCTTCTCTAGGCTATCTTTGATACTGGCTATCCTAGTTCTGATGTTAGGCTTGGAAAGCTGTCCCGGTCTAAACAAACAAATCTCTCCTGTCTCTTTATTGATAGCAAAGAAACCACCATCCTCTGTACCCTCTGCTTCTTCGTAGCCAGCTAACTGAGCCATGTAACCGAAAGGGTCATCGTTAACTAGTGTACCCTGAGAGAACTTTTTAAAAGAGAAGTTAGAGGCTGTCTTAATATCAACAACCTCACCATCTATCTTACAGTCCATGTGTCCTTTGATACCATCAACCTCTACTTGTTTTTGCATAGCCGTTACAGTATGTCCTGATAGTTTAATCAGTAGTATTGCAATCTGCTCTAGTAGATGTCCATATAAAAACTTAATGAAAGTAGAGGGGTGTAGCTTCTCTTTAGTCTCAGGGGTATCTTGCATGTCATACCACACCCTACGTATAGGACGACCTACGTTAGACATGCGGATAGTCTTTGACTGTAGGTGAGGGGTTGACCAACCGTCAAGAGCCTCTCTCATATTAACAAGAAACTCTTCTGTAAGTTCTTCTGGTATGTCTATGCCTACGTCAGAGTTAAGCCCTTCAAGTACAGCATAGATATCAGGTATTAAATTATCTAGATCTTTCATGTGCGATGCCTCACGAACCGTATCTTCCGTGTATGAGAGTTGTAGTGTAGGTACTGAACACCAAGTTCTTTCTGCATGTCTGTTCTCTTAGAGAGACGACTATCCTTGTAAGACTTAACATCTATCAGGGTTAGTTCTCCTTCAGGTGTCATAGCAACAATATCAATAGGGCCTGTGCATCCACAGTTTCTAAAGACTTGGTATCCATTATCCCACAACCATGTTATAGCGTAATGCTCTGCTAGATCGCCTATCCTACTTGAGTCATGCTTAGGTTTATCATTTGTTATTTTAGTTGGTTTCATACTCTGTCTCCGTCAACGGCTGGAACTTGTTTGATTTAATTAAGTTATCTTTTGCTGGTATCGCTTGAAGGTTTGTTTCTACATGTAGTCCTGATACAAGCTTACCTTTAAGAGGGATGATATGATCCACATGGTAAAGTTCACCTGTCTCTACAGTCAACGCTCTAGCTTGTTTGTATACCTGTTCAATCAGCTTTTTATTTGACCATGAAACAGTCCGTTGTAATTGAGCGGCTCTACGCTGGGCCTTGTTTGCTCTTACACGGGCTGGGTTCTTCAGTCGCCACCTTTTGGTTTCAGCACTCTTTAGTCGGGGATTAGCCGCCCTCCAAGCCCTATTATAAGCCCTTCGTTTTTCTTTAGTTGCAGCCCTGTAAGCCATTATTTTTTCTTTATTTGCAACCCTGTAAGCCGCTCGTCTTTCACGCTTTTCTTGATCAGTGAGTTTCATAAGAATTATTTCCCTTATGTTTACTGGTTATTTTTTATAATTTCTTTGGCGCAGTAATAACAAACATCATCAATGTCTCCAAACTCTGTTTCACTTGGGTGTCTCCAGTGGGTAGTCACAGAGCAATCATGACTGCCTATACTAACAGTGAAAGGTGGACTCCCCTCGAAATAATGCTCCTCCCATTCTTCCCCTTCGTCAGAGGGGTCTGAAGGTACGTATTTGTTTAATTTTAAATCGTATTTTATTGGGAGGTATTGCTCTACTTCCTTACAAAAACATAAGCTATCTTTATTAATGTGTTTCACTCCAGTTTTCTCCTACCTTATGCTCCCCGTCAAGTGGGCAGCTTAGTTTAAGAACTTCACCAGCTTCAATTATAGACTGAACTCCTAGCTTACCAACCTCTTCAGCCTGATCTTCTCTTACCTCTATCTGCCACTCGTCATGTACATTAGCAACGAAGTGAGCATCTAAATGCTTTATCTTTTCATCTAGTATAACAAGAGCTTGCTTCATTACTATAGCTCCTGCTGATTGTAGCAGAGTATTCAATGCACTATGCTCACTACGTACTGTAAGCTTACGTCCATCTAATCCTTTGAGATATCCTTTTTCACACGCTGCTTCAACTCTTCTCTTAAGCTTTGCGAATGATGGAAGATTATCAAAGAAAGATTTTCTAAGTCTCTCTCCAGCAGCCTTACCTCCTCCAGCCACTTCTCCAAGCTTAGCATCTCCTGCTCCGTATAGAAGCGCATAGATGAATGTCTTAGCCTGATTTCTTGATTCAAGTCCTGCAAGTTTTTGATTAGTGGTGTGAATATCTCCGTTAAGGATTTCATTAGTATACTCCTTGTCGTCCATATAGTGAGCAAGCATTCTTAGTTCTAGACCTGAAGCATCTATACCTACCAGCTTCTTGCCTTGAGGTACAGTCCAGCAAGAGCGACACTCTTCACCATACTTAGAACCTGAGTTAGGAACCTGCGCTAGGTTAGGGTTACGGTGAGACATGCGCCCTGTGATAGTACCATTAGGTATGACGAACCCATGTACTCTACTGTCGTCAGCTTGCTTCTCAAGCCATGATTTAATCTGTCCTTCTCTCTTCTGTAGCAGGAAGAACTCTTTAATTAACTCTGCTTGAGGGATGTCTTTGATAAGGCTGAGTGTCTTCTCGTTTATGACAGGTCTACCATTAGGGGTAAGCTCAGTAGGAACCCAACCAAAGTCCTGTAGGTACTCGCCTATCTGTTTACGTGAACCAAGGTTAAGTTCGATACAGGTAGTACGTGTTATATGAAGAGGAACATCATGGTTCTTCTCAGAGAAAAGACTATGCTCTTCTTCCGTTAACCTTACAGCAGGTATTGCTTCTGCTTCTTTCTCTTTGAACTCTCTTCTAAGATCATAAGAAGTACCAGACTCAGCAAGCTTAGAGATTGATCCTGTCTTGGTGAAGCGTGGATACAGTTTCTGTTTAAAAACTTTAGGAAGGAATACTTCTTTAGTTTCTTTCTCAACCACTGTCATACGTTCCCGTATCTCTGCTAGTAGTATCTCTGCTTTACGATCATCAAAGTAAAAGCCGTAAGACTCCTGCTCTTTCATGATACCTGCTACACCATGCTCTAGCTTAACTGAGTCAGGTGAGAAGCCTTTACTCTTCTCTCTTAAAGCAAAGTATACCTGAGTGTTAAGCTCTACATCTCTTATGCAATACTCCAGCATCTCTGCTGTATAAGCCTCAAACTCTTTGAAGTCCATCTTATTGAAACCAAGATCATGACCCCACTGTGCTAAGCTATGCCCTCCATCTCTTACAGGGTTGAAGAGGCGCGACAAAACAAGCGTGTCTATCAGAGTCTTATCTGTAGCAAAGGTAGGCTTATTCATAACACGCCTTACAACAGGGATATCAAACCCTATTATGTTATGCCCTACTAAAGAGTCTGCATTCTCTAGCAGTTCATATGCCTCATCTAATTGATTAGGCCCGTAGCTATATACTGTTTTAGAATCTACATCTTGAGCAACAATACACCATATCTTTGTTGCATCAAGCCCGTCTGTCTCTATGTCGAATACAAGTCTGCTCATTATTCAAACCCCAATACTACGTCTTCTTCACTGTTATTAGTGATGTCATCTGTTGCAATCTCAGCAAGCCTACCCGTGTCATTATCATATAGCAAGTGGGTAGCTAGTCCTACGTCTCCTGTGTACCTAGACTTGAGTATGCGTACCTTGGTGGTAGAAGCTTCAACAGCATCTGTAGACTGCTGGTTACGCTCCAAACTAAGAACACAATCGGATAGCTGAGCGATAGACTGACTACCTCTGAGATGATTAAGACCTGTCTCGATACCGTTCTCATGTCCTTTGTTACCGTCGATCCTACGTAAGTGAGACACTAGTATAAGACATACACCTGTCTCTGCTACTAAGGTTCTAAGTCGGTGCATGATAGCGTCAATCGTTCGTCTCTCATCTCCGTCAGCACTGGTTGATACAAGCATGTGAAGGTGGTCAACAACAACCCACTTACAGTCACAGCCTACTATCATAAAGCGGAGCTTGCTAAAGATTGCATCAATGTCATTGGCTCCGTGATGAGCATGTACCCATACCCTGTTCCTGTTCTCGCCATCGTAAAGAACATCAAAGAAGTCATCTAACTCTTGATCAGTAAACTGCTCTCTGATCCTATCAATGTGAAGCTTTGCATTAGCCTCGATAGATAAGATACCGTCAATCGTTCTTCTCCAATCCTCTTCAAGAGCAATGACTCCTACGTTATCTCCTGTCTGCTTGATAAGCCAATGCTCTAGCTCTCTAGTAACAGATGATTTACCAAGACCAGTACCACCCGTTATAGTAATAAGCTCACCCTGATGCATACCTTCTAGCTTATCGTTCAATCCTTGCCAAGGGAAAGGGATAGAAGGTTTCTTCTCTCTGTTCTTATACTTGTCACGGTTCTCAGAAACATTCATAACACCGGAAGGTGTATAGGTCTTAGCGTCCCAGAAGCAACGAACAAACTGGGCATGTTGGTTACCCTTTAGCATGTCGTTTGGGTCTTTGAAACCTTCAGGAAGGGTGAGTATCTTAGACTTACTAGGCTTGAGGATACGTGCTACCTTACGTGCTGCTTCTCTGCCGTGCGTGTCTGCGTCAAAGGCAATGATAACATTCTCAAAGCTCTCTATGTACTCAAGGTTATCTTTGATATCTCTCTCTGCACTCTGAGCGCCTGACTTAATACTAACGACAGGCCACTTAGATCCAAGGAGTTCGTAAGCAGCCATTGCATCACACTCTCCTTCAGTAATGGTTATGTACTTACCTCCTTCTTTAAATAAGTTCTGTCCGAAGAGAGGTGCTTTCTTATTTTCACCAGACCAGAAGAAACTCTTGTTGTCTACAAACCGTGTCTTGTTTGCTACAACTTCGTTGCTATCATAGTAAGGATAGATATGCTTCTTGATATCTCCTGCTTGGTCAAAGGTTACTTTAACTCCGAACTTCTTTGCAGTCTCTAATGATATCTGTCTATCACTTAGAGCAGCGTACTGCCCTTCGTCTGCGAATGATACGGGTTCTCGTGGATTGTTTCTGGTTAGGTTAGGTACTTCTTGCATCTGTGAACTTCCATTTTTGTGTGGATTGTTTGTGTCTTTTAACCATGCGCCATGTGAAAAACAAAACGCGCTCCCATCCTCGTTGACTGAGAGAGCGTCACTGCTATTGCACTCGGTACACGGCTGATGTGTTAGTACGAATGCCATCAGTTTATTCCTCTTTTGTTTCTTCTTCCTCTACCAAAGGTAACAAGGATGTCTCATCTATGTTCTCTTGAATGAACTCATGAAACGTCTTGGATGCAGCTGAAAGGATATCAACCTTTTTCCTTAGCATCAGTATCTCAGCCTCGACTTCGGCAACGTAGTCATACGCTGCTTTACCTTCAGGGCTGAAAAGCTCTGCATCATGGATATCTTCGTTAAGTTTATAAGTATATTTAGCCATTAAAATGCCACCTCATCTTCTGTGAATTCTACTACAGCTGGGCCTGTCTCGATAAGATCTAAGACTTGAACAGCGTTAACGATAGGACGCTTGTACTTACCTTTAGCGTAGGACATAGGCGACCACTGCACTGCTACTCTAGAACCATTACCAATCATATCAGTAAAAGAATTCTTTTCTGAGTCAACCACAATAGGCGCAAGGTTCTCAGTACCGTTGTAGTTAAGGTGATACTTGTAAAAAGTAATCACGTTATCTTCAGTGTACTTAGTACGACCAGCAGGACGTAGACCTACATTAAACCCAGCGTTCTGAAACTTGTTATAAGTATCGTCACTTACAGCTAAGTTAATTTCCCATCCGTACTTACCAGCACCGGGGGTTTGCTTCTCAGTATAGTCAGCGACAGGCTTACCTACATGTGCATAGTAAGCGATGCCTTCAACGATCTGTGGTATTCCATCTATATTTTTCATTTGTTCTCCAATAATTTAATTATAAAGGTTGTTTGTGCTACGTTACTTCTTACTCTACTTCTTTATTTAACATGAACTCGTCAAATAATTTGTAAGCATCTTCAGAGATACCTTCACCAAAGCTTATCACATAAGTACCATCTGCTTCAACAGCGTGTAGCTTGATAAGTATTTTATCAACGTACATCAGTGTCTCATGTTGTAACTTGAACGCAAAGAAATCTTTCTTAGATACTCGCAAAGTTCTGCCTTCCATTATGATCCTCCTAAATGTTCTATGAAGTCAGGGATAAAACTAATTATATCGTCTAGGTCAGTTGATAGTTCTCCTTGCACTTCAACCATTCTCATTTTAAGAAAGTTAATGAACTTTAATTTCACTGCTCCTTCAGGTGTACGTGTACCAAGACTCATAACAAAAGCATAAGCCCATGCATCATCAACCGCCTCGTAAAA